>Ga0265314_10000307_pt1 | contig 70029 bp, 61 predicted proteins | sample 4126metaG_FD_203106 | JGI IMG/M metagenome (GOLD analysis project Ga0265314, IMG submission 203106) | Rhizosphere microbial communities from Carex aquatilis grown in University of Washington, Seatle, WA, United States - 4-1-26 metaG | ecosystem: Host-associated > Plants > Roots > Rhizosphere >...
CGAAGCAACACGCGCTCAAGCGCATGCCGACGCCACGCGCACTCACGCCCGAAGAACTCGAGCGTTTGCGCTGGGAACTTGAACACGAATGGCCGGAACGGCTCCGCGAATGGGAAGCGCACGCGCGGGAAATCCGCGCCACCCTGGCCGAAGTCGAACCCGGCCCCGCCCACGCCGCCCTCGAGCCGCGGCGGCGCGCCGGCTTTAATCCGCCCCCGCCCCCTTCGGCCAACGCGGAGGTCGCTTAACGTATGGTTTTGCGCGCGGCTTTCGCTTCCGCCGCCTTCGCTTCCTGCGCCTGCAACGCGCGCATCACGTTCGCGGGCGAACGCTGGTTCGAAAGCTCGCGGGCCATGGCCTGAAAATACGGCTGCGTGTGCGCGTAATAGATTTTCAGCCCCACGCAGAGGTAATTCAGGCCGGCTTCGCCGTCGGGCGTCTGAATGAAGCGGTTCTTGGGGCACTCGCCGTAGCAGAGGTCAAGGAAGTCGCAGCGCTTGCAGTACCGCGGCAGCGAATCGAATTTGTTTTTGCCGAATTGCTGCTGCCGCTCGCTCGTCACCATCTGGCGCAGCGTGCCGTCGAGCACCGAGCCCAGCTTGTACTCGGGGTACACGTAATGGTCGCACGAATACAACGCGCCGTCGTGCTCGATGGCCACCGCACGGCCGCAATTTTTGGAGAACACACACAAGGAGGATGGCAGGCCCATCGTCGAGCCCAGCGTGATTTCAAAAAGCTGCACGTACACCTTGCCCATGTCGTGCCGCACCCACTCGTCGAAGACCGCGCACAGAAAGCGCCCGTAGCTTTCGCTCTTCACCGTCCAGGGCGTGACCTGGCGCAGCGGATCGCGAGGCTCGGGCTTGCCGGAAGGATCGGCGAGGCCCGGGCCGACCGCTTCAAAGTTCGTCTTCTCGACGATGGGGATGAACTGCATGAAGTCGGAGCCGCACTCGTCGCGCAGGAACTGGTAGGCCTCGCGGCCGTGCGCTTCGTTGTCGCGCTGCACGCAGGTCAGCGTGTTGTAGCGCACGCCGTGTTTTTTGAGAAAGCCCAGGCCTCGCATGACGGCATCGAAGCTCGACTGGCCGCCCTTGTCGACGCGGTAGGCATCGTGCAGCGCTTTGGGGCCGTCGATGGACAGCCCGATCAGAAAATCGTGCGCCTTGAAGAACTCGCCCCAGGCATCGTCGAGCAGCACGCCGTTGGTCTGGAACGCGTTCGAGACCGTCTTGCCCGCGGGGCAATGCTTCTTCTGGAGTTCGACAACCTGCCGGAAAAAGTCGAGCCCCAGCAGCGTGGGCTCCCCGCCCTGCCAGGCGAAGTCGATCTGCGGCACGTCCTGGCCTTCGATGTATTGCTGGATGAATTTCTCGAGCACCTCGGGCCGCATGCGGAACTGTTCGCCCGCCGGAAAAAAGTTTTCCTTATGCAGATAGAAGCAATAGGTGCAGTCGAGATTGCAGATCGGGCCGATGGGCTTGGCCAGCGTATGAAACGCCAGCGGCGCGGCGGTCCCGGAGGAAGCGGCGGGTTCAGGCATGCACGCAGCTTAAGTTACGCGCGCGGAACGGCCACCACGAATGCCTCGTGGACCGCTTTTCTCGTTTCGCCATCGGCGGCTTCTTCTATCATCTGCGCCATGGCCGATTCCAAGGGCGCCGCCTGCGAATGCGGGCAGGTGGTTTTCGACACCAGCCGCGCCAAGCCCGGCGAGATCCTCACCTGTCCCTGGTGCTGGAAGCACTATCGCTACGAAAACGGCTCGATCACCCTCGCCAACGAAGACGAAACGAAGCGCGCGGAAGCCGAGGCGAAAAAAGAAACGCCGCCGCCCAAGCCCAAATCGGAATCGCTCGAAGACGAAGCCGCGCTGCTGAAGCGCAAGAGCTCGCGCTTTGAGAAAGTGGCTGAAGAGAAAAAGGAACGCACCAGCGAGAAGAAAGTCGAAGCGGCCAAGCCGGCGGAAGACAAGGCCAAGTCGGAGCGCCTGCTCTCTGCTGAGGCCGCGGCGCCGTCGAGCGCTTCACAGAAGCAGCCCAAAGAAAAGAAACTCAAGCTGGAAGATATTCCCGGCGAGATGGCCGCGAAAATCGTCTGCATCATGGGCTTTAATGGGCTGGCCTTTATTATCGACTATCTGCTTTGGAAACCCGCCGACGACGGTGGGCGTAACTTTGCGTTCGGCCACTTCTACCTGCCCGAACACAAGATCTGGCCGGAGCTGATCGCGCTGGTGGCCGGGCACGTGTTTGGATTTATTGCCTGGATGATCGTGGTCGGAAAGTTGCACGACCGCCATCAAGCCAAGCTGACGGCGGATAAGGAAGCGAAGGCTAAACGCGAAGCCGACCGGAAAGCGCGCGCGGCGGGCAGCGCTTGAAGTTTTTGTTACCCGACGACCAGACCCGCGAATTTTCCCGGACCGTGCACGCCCACCGTCAGCGTTTGCTCGATGTCCGCGGTGCGGCTGGGGCCGGTCACGAGGGTTACCGCGCGCGGCATATCTTCCTTGTCCAGCGCGCCGCCAGGGACGAAAAGGTCTTCCAGGTCGGGAACGATCTGCTCGACGTTCACCACGACCAGTTGCGCGGCGCACAGCAGCCAGCCGCCGCGCCCGCGTCCCTGCGTGATGCGATGCGCGATCGTGCCGGTCTCGGCGATGGCGCCCGCGCAGCCGCAGATCGCGAGGTCCCAGGGAACTTTGGGCGTACGCTGCTCCAGCGCGGCCTGCGCCAGCTCCGCGCGCCAGGCGTCTTCGTCCGGGCCGCCCTTGAGCACAAACGTGGGCAGCTTGAGTTCTTCGAGCAGCTTGGGCAGCGCGAAATCGAGCACGGGCGAATCGAGGTAGTACGCGACGCTCTTGACGTTCCAGCTCGCGATGAGCGCCTTGACGGTCTCATGCACCGACTTCGTGTCATAGGCGCGGTACGCCTCGCCCTTCACGGATTGCAGCCGCATCAAGAAGCGTTCGGCGAGCGCATGGTGGTCCTGCCGCGGCACGGCCGGCGACAGGCGCGCGGCGTCCTCCAGGTGCGGCATCTGGAACGTGTCGGCGTGCTTGGGGCTCCAGACCGCGGAACGGCGCAGGAGTTCGAGGATCTCGTCGCGTGAACTCATTCGACTTTACGCTCCGCCGGCGGGGCTTGCTCCGCAACGGCCGCATTGGCACCGCGCTGGCTGCGCCACTGCGACATGAAGCTTTCGCGCGCGGGCGCCGGCAGGTCGCGCACCTGGGTCCAGTTGCGCACCACCGGATACGGCAGCGACGAAATCTGCCCGCCGCTGGCTTTCGAGCGCAACAGGACGCGCGCGATATTGGTGCCCAGGCGCCAGAGCCACGGGCGCGTCGCCGCCATGGAGAACATCTTGAAGGAAAGGCCTTCCATAATCCGGTCGAGGCTCTTGCGCGGCTTCGCCGCGTGTTCGCCATCCTGCGCCTGCTTGGCGATCTCGCCGTCGATGACCTTCTGGCGCAGTTCGAGGAGCATGTGCGGAATCTCAATCTTCACCGGGCAGACTTCGTAGCACGCGCCGCAGAGCGAGCTCGCGAAGGGCAGCGGCTGCGCGTTATTCACGCCCAGATACTGCGGCGTGATCACCGCGCCGATGGGGCCGGAGTACACCCAGCCGTACGCGTGGCCGCCGGTCTTCTGGTAAACCGGGCACGCGTTCAGGCACGCGCCGCAGCGAATGCAGCGCAGCGAGCCCGCCAGCTTCGGGTCGTCGTAAATTTTCGTACGCCCGTTGTCGAGCAGAACGATGTGCAGTTGGCGCGGGCCTTCGAGGCCCTCTTTGGCCACGCCCGTCAGAAAATTGGTGTAGCTGGTCAGACGCTGGCCTGTCGCGCTGCGCGCGAGCAGCTTGAGCATCACACGCAGGTCGTCGAAGCGCGGGACGATCTTTTCGATGCCGACCATGGCGACATGGATGCGCGGAACCGTGGACGTGAGCGCGGCGTTGCCTTCGTTCTCGACGACGACCAGCGTGCCGGTCTCCGCGACGGCAAAGTTCGCGCCCGTTATGCCCATCTGCGAAGAAAGGAATTTCGAGCGCAGCGCGCGCCGGGCGATCGCGTTCAGTCCAGGAATGCCGGCGTCGGGCGGGTTCTTCTCGTGAAGTTCGCGCTCGAAGATGTCGGCGACCTGTTCCTTGGTCTTGTGCACGGCCGGGGCGATGATGTGCGAAGGGTAATCGTGGTCGAGCTGCAGGATGTACTCGCCCAGGTCCGTCTCGACGACTTCCAGGCCGCCGCCTTCAAGCGCCTCGTTGAGGTTCGTCTCTTCGGTGGCCATGGACTTCGATTTGACCACGCGCGTCACGCCTTCGGCCTTGGCGATACGCAGCACGATGGCGTTGGCTTCGCTGGCGGTGCGCGCCCAGTGCACCTGCCCGCCGCGCGCGACGACCTGTTCTTCGAACTGTTCGAGCAATTCGGGCAGGCGCTCAAGCGCGTCGGCTTTGATCGCGCGGCCCTGCTCGCGGAGCACCTGGAAGTCCGGGCGTTCGCCCACCGCGTGCGCGCGTTCGTTGACGAAGCGGCCCGTGGCCTTGCGCAAGGCGCGCTGCAGCGTGTCGTTGGTCAGCGCGGAGTGCGCGTTGTCTTTAAAACTCTGGCTCGTGGGATGCATGTCGCGCTAGTGTCCGGCCTGAGGTTGCGGTGGCGGGACGCGGCCCGCCAGGAGTTCGGCAATGTGCACGGCCCGGGCGTGCGCGCCGCGGCGCGTCAAGCCACCGCCGATATGCAGCAGACAGCCGCCGTCGCAGGCGACCACGCAGTCGGCGCCCGCGGCTTCGATGGCCTTGAGCTTCTCGTCCATCATTGCTTCGGAAATTTCCGGCATCTTGACCGCGAAAGTCCCGCCAAAGCCGCAGCAGACGGTTTCGTTGCCGGGCAGCGGAACCAATTCCATGTCGCGCACCTTGCCGAGCAGCGCTTTCGGAGACTCACGCTCGTTCAGTTCGCGCAGCAGGTGGCAGGACGCGTGGTACGCCACTTTGCCCGGGTAGCTTGCGCCGACATCGGTGCGGCCCAGCTTGTGCACCAGGAACTGCGTCAGTTCCCAGGTGCGGCCAGCCAGCTTGTGCGCGAGCGCGGCTTCTTCACCGCCCTTGTCGAAGATTTCTTCATAGAAAACTTTGACCATGCTCGTGCAAGAGCCAGAGGGGCAGACGATGTACTCGGCATCTTTGAACGCGCGGAGCCATTGCCGCGCCACTTCGAGGGCTTCGGCCCGGTAGCCCGAATTAAAAGCCGGCTGCCCGCAGCAGGTTTGCGCCGCGGGCACGACGACTTCGCAGCCCGCTTTTTCAAGGAGCTCGACCGCCGCCCAGCCGGTCTCGGGGCGCATTTGGTCCACGAGGCAGGTAACAAAGAGGTGTACGCGCATTGGCATGCGTGAGGGCTTACCATCGGCGGCGCGGGATTCAATGGCAGGGCGGAGGAAGCGTAACGGTACGTCGCCCCAGCTTCGGCGCTTCCTTATATAAGGAAGCGGCCTACTCGTTCGCGTCGTCTTTGGGCTTGGGCTTCGGTTCGGGCTTGGGGTCTTTGGGATCCTTCGGATCTTTGGGGTCCTTGGGGTCGGCCACAGGCTTGAGCACATTGGCCGGACCGGCGACCTTGGGCAGGTCCTTCTCTTTGCGTTCAAAGACCCACTGTTCCAGCTTGAGGTACAGATTCAGGCTGGCCTGATTGATCGCCGCATTTCCGGCGGTGGTCGGCCCGCTCGCACCAACCAGCTTCAAATCGGGCTGGCCGTTGTTCGAATTGAGGATCGCATAGGCATCCACCAATGGAAATTTCTGGCGCGCGGCGGCCTTACGAATTTCCGCGGCCAGATCGCCGAAGGCCTTGACCGCCACGGGCTGGCCGTACGCCATCTGCGCCGGGGTGTACACGATCGGCACGGCGCCCGTCTTTTGCACTTCGTCGGCAAGCTCCATCAGCTTGGCCGCGATGTCCTGCGGGGTTTTGTTGGTCACCAGATCGCCGATGCCCGGCAGGATCGCCACGACTTCGGGTTTGGCTTTGGGCAATTGCTCCAGCATGCGCGCCTTGATTTTGTCCAATTCCCCGTTCGAAATCGTGGCGAGATACTTGTCGAGAATTTTATAGTCCTTCAATTCCTTGCGCGTCAGCGGACTCCAAAAGTCGGAGGCCTTGGCAGCATCGGAGCCGGCAGTCAGGATCGTCTTCTCGGTGACCTTGTCCTTCTGCCAGTTTTTCTTGAGCGCCGCGACGATGTCCGGCGAAAGCAGGACCTTCTCCTTTTCGAGCGTCAGGGTCTGAGCTTCGGTTTCGGCTTTCGCGCGCTCCGCGGCCAGCACGGCTTCCGCCGCCTTCTGCTTGATGAAGGCATCGATGTCGCCGGGCGGGCCGCCTTCGCTCACGACCAGGTTGTCAATGTACATGGCCGCCTTCGACTTCGCGTTGCCGTAGAAAAAGGTCATCGAAGTCACGCTGACGCCGGGCTCGACCTTGGTGCCGGAACCGGATTTGATTTTAAAATCGCTCATCGGAATGGAGAGCACGACCCACTCGCCGACCTTCGGCTTCTCGATTGAATAAGCGATGTTGCCGAGGTCCGGCTTGTCGGTGCCGAACTGCATTTTGATGTGCTCGGGTTCCGAGCAGTAGTACGCCACCGTAAAGGTGGTCTTGTCGGTGATCTTGAAGGCCGGTGTGGGGCTTTGGAAGCGCACCGCCGAACCGAACCATTCGTTGTCGGGAATCAGTTCGGCCTTGAAGGAACCTTTGGAGCCGTTGAAGGTCTGCTCATTGGTCTGCGTGCCCGACCAGTTCTTGCCCGGCTTTTCTTCGAAGGTCTCTTGAAAAACTATTGAAGCTTCCTGTGCCTGCGTGCGGGCGCACGCCACCACGCAGCAAAATAATACGGCCCAAACACGCATGGCATTCACTCCTGAAAAACCCGCCCCACGTCCCTAGCAAACCTCTTGCGCGCGCCGGGGTCAAGCCGTCCCTCGCGCGCCGGTCCTCGCGGAAGACCCGCGAGCCGCTATTATCCACCAAACATCATTGGAGTCTGCATCGAAATGCCTGCTTCGCCCGCACCCGTCGATCTGGTGATTTTCGACCTCGGCCGCGTGCTCCTCGACTACGATTGGCGCACCGCGCTGGCCGGGGTGGTCGAGGACACCGGCTTGGCGCCAGATGTACTGCACGACCGGCTGTTCCACGAAGCGCCCTTTTACGCGTTCGAACGCGGCGATATTTCGCCCGAGGAATTCCACGCGGCGGTCGAGCGCGTCCTGGAAACGCCGCTGCAATATGGACGCTTTATGGAGCTTTGGAATTCGATCTTCAGCGCGGAAATCGAACCCACCGCGACGCTGGCGCGAGCACTGGAACGTCGCGGCAAACCGCGCGTGGCGCTGCTTTCGAACACCAACATCACGCACATCGAACACGTGCGCAAGAAATTCAAGATCCTCGGCGACTTCAAACATGTCTTCCTGAGCTACGAATTGCGCGCGCGCAAACCGGAGCCGCCTTCCTACCTGAAGGTGCTCGAAGCGCTGCACGCCAAGCCGGAGCACACGGTCTTTGTCGATGACATGGAACGCAACATTGTTGCGGCGGAAAAGCTGGGCATTCGCGGCGTGCTGGCCAGTTCGCCCGAAGCCGTAGATGCCGGCCTGCGCGCCGCCGGCGTGGAAATCTAGGCGCACTTGGGAATTTCACGCATGCGCAGCGAACGCGAGCAACCTGTAGCCTTCGTAACCGGCGCTGGCACCCGCTTGGGCCACGCGATTGCCGAGATGCTCGCCGCACGCGGCTATCGAATGATCCTGCACGCCAACCGCTCCTTAAAGGAAGCCCATTCGCTTGCCGTAAGCATCCACAAGGCCGGCGGCGACGCACAGGTGTTGAAAGCCGACCTGGCCAACGTCAAGCAGACCGAACGCCTCGCGCGCCAAGCTTGGTCCGCCTACGGCCGGATCGACGTGCTCGTGAACAACGCCGCGGTCTTCTGGCCCACGCCGCTCGAAAAATTGAACGTGCGGGAATTCGAAGCGTTCATCGGGCCGAATCTGCGCGCGCCTTATCTTCTCGCAGCCAAAATCGGTCGCAAAATGAAGCGCCGCGGCTCAGGCGTGGTCGTGAACCTGGCCTGCGTCTCCGCGCTGCGGGCATGGAAAGAGTACCTCCCCTACTCCATCAGCAAGGCGGGCGTGGTTTCACTGACGGTCGGTCTGGCCAAGCTGCTCGCGCCGGAGGTCCGCGTCAATGCCATCGCGCCGGGGCCGGTGCTGCCGCCGGAGAAACTGTCGACGTCCGCGCGCGCGGCGCTGATCAAGCGCGTGCCGCTCAAGCGGCTGGGTCAGGCCCAGGACATCGTGCGCGCCGTGGGTTATTTGCTCGATGCCGATTACACAACGGGCCAGGTGCTCTGCGTCGATGGCGGGCGTTCAATCGTTTAGTTTTTCTTACGCAAAGCGAGCCGGCGAAACTGACCCGGCGTCACGCCCATCTGCGCACTGAAATCGGCGATAAATTGCGAAGCGCTGCGCACGCCGACTTTATGCGCAATGGCGCCGATCTTTTCCGAGGTCTTTAGCAGCAGTTCCTGTGCGGCTTCACAGCGGATGCGGTGTAGCTCTTCGCGAAAGGGCCGCCCGGCGATCTGCGTGAACGAACGCGAGAGATGCCCTTCGCTCAATTCCAATTCGGCGGCGTACTGCGCAAGGGATTTCGGTTCGGCCAGTGTCGCGCGCAGGTCTTCGCGGATGGATGCGACGATGCGCGCCATGCGCGAGCGGCCCGCGGGCTGCACGCAAGCCACGAGGCGCTCTACATATTGATGCGTGGCCCGCTTGACGGCAGGCCATGTGCGCAACCGGCTCAGCCGCCGCAAATACTCGACGTATTCGGACATGAGCGCCGAACTAGGCCCGCCGCCGCGCCGGGCGCCACGTACACATGCGCTCGTTGTGGCGGAGCAACGCAGCTTGCACAGCGTCAAGTCGCGCTGGCTCTGTTCGGCCACAACCTCGAGCAACTCGGCCAAGTCGCGCCGCGCCGCCACCAGCCGTCCGAATTCGACTTCGGATGCCAGACGCGGCAGAAGTTCCCAGCGATATTTCATTCCGACCATTATATCCCCAAATGCAGAAGATCATAGTTCCAATATTTTTGGCATGCACTCGATATGGCCTTTGAGCAACCTTGCGGCGTATATTGTTTCTGTACGCACAAGGAGACGCGCATGCCCTGGAGCGAAGCCCAATTTGCCCAATACCGCCGCGACGGCTTTCTCGTGGTGCGCGGGCTGGTTTCCCCAAAAGAACTCAGTGCGCTGAATGGCGCGGTTCCCGACCTGCTCAACGGCGACGAAAAACAGGACCAGATGCACCGCGAGCGCGAAAAGAGCGGCGCGGTGCGCCAGGTGTACAGCGCCGACCGCCACGCCCCCGCCTACAAGGCGCTGGCGCGGCACCCGGAGATTCTCGGCCCGGTCAAGGAAATCACCGGCAACGACGTCTACGTCTGGCACAGTAAAATCAACGTGAAAGACGCGTTCGAAGGCACCGTGTGGCTGTGGCACCAGGATTATGGCTACTGGATGTGGGACGGCGTGGACGCGAAGCTGACTTCCGTGATGGTGCTGCTCGACCGCGCGACGCTGAACAACGGCTGTTTAATGGTCGTCGCAGGTTCGCACAAATGGGGCCGGCAGGAGCATTATCCCGACACGGTCACGACCAGCTACAAGCAGTGGTGCCTGGACGTGCCGACGCTGAAAAGCCGCATCAAGGAAGAGGACATTCAGCAGATCACGGGTGAACCGGGGGACGTGCTGTTCTTCGACTGCAACCTGGTGCACGGTTCGGGGCACAACATGTCGCCGCTACCGCGCAAGACTTTCATCGTGGCCTACAACGACATCGCCAACAAGCCGCGCCCGGTCGAAACCCCGCGGCCCGATTGGGTGGTCTCGCGCCAGTTTGAGGTAGTGAAGTAGGCGGCGTGCAGGCTACAGCCAGTTTTCCCAGCGCAGGCCGTGCACGCGGCGGAATTCGCGGACATTATTGGTAATCAGTACCACGTTCAAACTAAGCGCGTGGGCTGCGATGAGCATGTCCAGCGGGCCAATCACAGACCCCAGGCGCTCGAGTTCCGCACGCAGAATGCCGTAGTATCCGGCCGCGCCAGCCTCGAAAGGGGCCACTTCAAACGGCGCCAGAAACGAACGCAGCGCCTCCCCGTTCTGCCGGGGATTGCTGCTCTTGGCCGCGCCAAAGCACAGTTCCGCCAACGTAATGGAAGAAATGCCGAGGTCCCCTGGCGCGCAAGCGCGAGCGCGCTTCAGCAACGCGGGTGATTTTCTGCGAATCAACCCGACACAAATATCTGTGTCGAAGAGATATCGCACTATGAGAATATCCGCTTGCGCTTCTGTTGTTGCTTGGGCTGCGCCCGTTCGGCCATAAAATCAGGCGTGAAATGCTTCAGGCTTTCATCAAAAAGCGCCCATTCGCCACCGACCGGGTAAAGAATGATCGCATCGCCGAAGCGCTTGATCGCGACTTTCTTGCCTTTCATGCGGTAGGCCTTGGGCAGGCGCACCGCCTGGCTTTGACCGTTTTGGAAAAGTTTGGCGGTATCCATATACACCTCCGTATATATTTAAGTATATACTATAATTCTGAAGAGATCAAGAATACAGCATGCCCATGCTCAATAAATTACTTTATCGGCCAGTACAGGCGCGTCTGGTACTTGGCGGGGCCAGATACTCTCTTGGACTCGTCAACTGAGGTACTCGCTCTCAAGCATCGCCATGATGACCAGCGAGTCGAAGTGCGCGCCGTTAAACAGGCTCTCGCGCAAGAGGCCTTCTTCGCGAAAACCTTCCGAGCGATACAGCGCGCGGGCGCGCTGGTTGTGCTCCTTCACATCGAGCCAGAGGCGATGTACGCGCATTTGTGTAAAGGCCAGTTCCTTGACGGCACGCACCGCCGCGCGGCCGAAACCTTTTTCCTTTTCGGTGACCACAACGCGGCGAAATTCGAGGCTGCGATGGGGGCTCGTGGCGCCTCCACAAATCAGGAAGCCGACGATACGGCCGTTTTGTGGGCAGACGATGATGCGATGAAGCAAATCGGAATCCTGGCAGGCTTTCGCATGCGCCTCCCGTGTCCAAGGAAGAATAAATGCGCGGTTCTCGGGATCCTGTTCCGCCTGAAGTATGTAATCCAGGTCGTTCTCAGTTGTCGGTCGAAGTTCAATCGCGTTTTGATCCATGGAACAAGCACTCCGCCTAGGCGACAAACACCACCAACCACCCGCCCTTTTGTTGGAGCAGCTCCAAGCCCGTCTCGATGAAGCCCAGGGCGTCGGTCATTACTTCGCCGGCGTCGTCGAAGTCTTCTTCCATAAAGGCTTCGAAGTACTCGGCGAGTTCGTCTTCGTCGGTTTCAAGCGCCGCGATTTTTTGCAAAATCGCCGACGCCACCCCCGAAGGGCAACAGATGGCGGCCGACTCTTCGGCGATGATTTTCAGATCGGCGTGCTGCTGGGAATAGTTAAGCGCGATCCCGCGTTCTTCGAGGAAACATGCCGCAACCGACGCCGCAACGCCCGATTGCTCGAACTCGGGCTGCACGGCCAGCGCGCCCTTTTTCAAGAGCGCCCAGAATGCCTCATGGTTTTTCTTGCGCGCCAATTCCGCCAACTCAGGAATCAGCGCATCCGCAATGACGTATCCGCTCGCAAGCTGGGACATGCGCGCCCTTACCCGTGGTAAATCTGGGCGCCCTTCTCGCGGAACTCCTTCGACTTCTCGTCCATGCCTTTGGACAGCGCTTCCTGCGCTTCGAGCCCCAGTTTGTCCGCGTACGCGCGCACGTCTTCCGTGATCTTCATCGAGCAGAAGTGCGGGCCGCACATCGAACAGAAGTGCGCGGTCTTCGCGCCTTCCTGCGGCAGCGTCTGGTCGTGGTATGCGCGCGCGGTGTCCGGATCAAGGCTCAGGTTGAACTGGTCTTCCCAGCGGAACTCGAAGCGCGCCTTGGAGAGCGCGTCGTCGCGCACCTGCGCTCCCGGGAAACCCTTGGCCATGTCCGCGGCATGCGCGGCGATCTTGTACGCGATCACGCCTTCCTTGACGTCTTCGCGGTCCGGTAGGCCGAGATGCTCTTTCGGCGTGACGTAGCACAGCATCGCGCAGCCGTACCAGCCGATCTGCGCCGCGCCGATGGCGCTGGTCAGGTGGTCGTAGCCGGGCGCGACATCCGTGGTCAGCGGTCCCAGCGTGTAGAACGGCGCTTCGTAGCACTCGGCCAGTTCCTTCTCCATGTTCTCTTTGATGAGCTGCATGGGCACGTGGCCGGGACCTTCAATCATCGTCTGGACGTCGTGGTTCCACGCGATCTTGGTGAGTTCGCCCAGCGTCTTAAGTTCCGCGAACTGAGCCGCGTCGTTGGCGTCGGCAATCGCGCCGGGGCGCAGGCCGTCTCCGAGGCTGAACGAAACGTCGTACGCCTTGAGCAGTTCGCAGATTTCTTCGAAGTGCGTGTAGAGGAAGCTTTCCTTGTGATGCGCGAGGCACCACTTGGCCATGATCGAGCCGCCGCGCGAAACAATCCCGCAGACGCGCCGCGCCGTCAGCGGCACATACGCCAGCCGGACGCCAGCATGGACGGTAAAGTAATCGACGCCCTGCTCGGCCTGTTCGACCAACGTGTCGCGATAGATTTCCCAGGTCAGCTCTTCGGCCTTGCCGCCGACCTTTTCAAGCGCCTGGTAAATCGGCACCGTGCCGATGGGCACCGGCGAGTTGCGCACGATCCATTCGCGCGTCTCGTGGATGTTCTTGCCGGTGCTGAGGTCCATGACCGTGTCGGCGCCCCAGCGGATGCCCCAGACCATCTTCTCGACTTCTTCTTCGATGGAGGACGCGACCGCCGAGTTGCCGATGTTCGCGTTGATCTTCACCAGGAAGTTGCGCCCAATGATCATCGGCTCGAGTTCGGGATGGTTGATGTTGCTGGGGATGATCGCGCGGCCCGCGGCGACTTCCTGACGCACGAATTCCGGCGTGACTTCATCGGGAATGCGCGCGCCAAAGGACTGGCCGGGATGGTAGGTCGGGAAGCCCAGCTTCTTAAGCTGCGCCTGTTTTTCGAGTTCGCGCGTGCGGTCGCGCAGAATGTTTTCGCGAATCGCGATGTATTCCATTTCGGGCGTGATCACGCCCTTTTTCGCGTAATGCATCTGCGAGACGTTGCGGCCGGACTTCGCGCGTAACGGGTTGCGGATGTGCGCGAAACGCAATACGTCCAGGTGCTTATCGGCGAGGCGCTCGCGCCCGTACTTCGACGAGAGACCGGGCAGTTCTTCCGTATCGCCGCGCTTGGCAATCCACGCCGCGCGCTGCGCGGGCAGGCCCGTGTAGACATCGATGTGCGCGTGCGGATCGGAATACGGGCCGCTCGGATCGTAAACCACGACCGGCGCGTTGGGCGCGTCCGGCTTACCCGGCTGCATGGCCTTCGTGGGGCTTAAGGAGATCTCGCGCATCGGGACGCGGATCTCCGGATGCAGCGTGCCTTCGACATACAGTTTGCGCGAGGCTGGTAGTGGGCCCATCGAGCGCTTTAGCACCGCTTCGTCGGGCTTCGCATCCGAGCGCTTCTTGGGGGCTTCGAGGGCGGCAATCTGAGGGGCCATAAACATTTCTCCAGGCGCCCGTTCAGCGGGGCGCGCAAACAACGGTGAACCAACTAAGTTTTGAAGGCGCAGCGGACGTAGAGGAGGAACTCGAGGCAGGAACGCGAAAGACAGCGCGCAAAATGGATGCGCCTCTCGCAGAGCACTTGCCTACGCCAGTATTACCTGGGTCAGGTTCCAGGGTTTGTTCTCAGGCTGGGCTCGACGTCAAGCCCCACCACCCCTAGTGCCGAATGCGTATTCAATTGTCACGGCGCGATGATGGACCTCGGTACGAACTCTGTAAAGGAGAAAACCGGCGCGGTCCGCGGAAACCTTCCGGCGTGCTTGCCGGAAGGCTTCGCGCGGTCCGCTTGTGCTTACTTGACCGACTTGAAGTAATCCTGCGAACCGGTCGGATCGGGCTTCATCGTCTTTTCACCCGGCTTCCAGTTCGCGGGGCAGACTTCGCCGTGCTTGGCGACGAACTGGTACCCTTCGATCGTGCGCAGGATTTCGTCGATGTTGCGGCCGACGCCCAGGTTGTTGATCGTGCAGGACTGCAGGATGCCCTTCTCGTCGATGATGAAGACGCCGCGCGACGCAATCCCGTTGGGCAGCAGCACGCCGTAATCGGCGGCAGCTTTCTTGCTCACGTCGGCCAGCAGCGGGTAGCCGATTTCACCCAGGCCGCCCTTGTTGCGCGGGGTGTTCTTCCACGCCAGGTGCGAGAACTGGCTGTCAATCGACGCGCCGACCACCGAAGCGCCCAGCTTCTTGAAATCTTCGAGCTGTTCGTGGAATGCGATGATTTCCGTCGGGCAGACGAAGGTGAAGTCGAGCGGGTAGAAGAACAGGACCGTGTAGTTGCCCTTGATCGTGTCCTTGCCCAGCTTGAGCTGGCCCTTCTCGTACTTCAGTTCGACAAAGTGCTGGCCCACGACGGCCTGACCGCCGAAGGACGGCGCTTCCGAACCAACGGTGGGTACGGCAAAGCGTGCTTCTTCAGACATGTGTGCTTCCCTTTCTTGGCTTCTTAGCCTAGAGGTCCATTGATGTGTGCGAGGTGAATGGCCTGCATCGGGAAGAAAAATACTGGCCCGGCGCGCGGGGTCAAGCCCTAACTTTGGCCCGCAAAGTCCCGGCATAACCAATTATCCTCAAACAAGTTGCATCCTCGGCCTGCCGACGCAAGGTGGACGCGCGGCCGTCGCCATTCTTGGCTACTCAGTTTCCGCTCCTTCTTTATGATGCCTGCGCCTCAAAACACACGTGCATGGCCGGAGTGTTCCTGCGTGGCTGACGCCGCCGATTCGGAAAAACCCGAGCGCAAACGCCCCGCCTGGCTGGAACACGGCCTGGCGCTCTTGCTGGCCTGCGCCTTCGGTTTCTTTCGGCTGCTCCCGCTTTCCGTCGCGCGCGCCATCGGCCGGGGCGTCGGCAAGGTGACGTATTTTTTCTTCGGTCCCGACTTCTTAAATGTCCAGAAGCACGTACAGATCGCGTTGCGGGAGGAACTCACACCGGCCCAGCGCGAGCGCCTGGTCTACGAATACTGGCAGCACCTCCCGCAGGTCATGATTGAAGCCGCGCACCTGAAATTCTGCACCAGGGAGAACGCGCGCGACTACTTTGTCATTCCAGATCTTGCGGAGCTCAATGCCCGCAAAGCCCAAGGCAAGGGCGCGATCCTGGTCTCCGGGCACATCGGTAACTGGGACGCCGGCCCGTACATCCTGGCCGTGCTGGGCTATAACACGGTGCTCGTTCACAACCCAGGCAGCGTGCCGCCGGTCTTCGAGTACATCAAAAGGCAGCGCGAGATCGGCGGCCTGCGGCTCTCCAGCCGCTTCGAGCAGATCCGCACCTTGAAACGCGAGATCGACGCCGGCGCGTTCGTCTGCCTCGCCAGCGACATGAACGCCGGGCGCCGGGGGACCTTCCTGCCGTTCTTCGGCGTGCAAGCGTCGAGCTACATTTCCGCCGCCGCGCTCCAGCAATTTACCGGCGTGCCGATTTTCATTCTTACCGCGCCGCGCCTTCCGGACGGCAAGCTCGAGGTCAAACTCTGGAAGACCATCGAACCCGTCGAAGCCCAGGACCGCGCCGCGGACCGCCTGCGCATCATGCACGAGATCCACGCCACGCTCGAAGCCTCGATCCGCGCCTACCCGGTGCAGTGGCTTTGGCATTACCGGCGCTTCCGCTCGCGTCCCGCCGGAGAAGTCCCCGGTCCCGACGGCCTGCCGCCACGGGTACTGACCGCGCCCATCTCCGCGTCCTAGCACCGCGCAAAAATCCGCGCTGATTCTTTGCCCTGAAGCGCATGCCTCATCCGCTCAAATGCTTGCGGGAACCGCACGCGCCAACTTCTGGCGCAAGGCTCCCCACAAATTTAAGGAGCGTTGGCCATGGCCTTCATTCGATTTCTGATCGCAGCGATGCTTTTTGTCGTGGTCGCCGGCGGCACCGCGTACGCCTGGCGCGCGGACCAGGAGCCCAAACAGAAGCACAAGCACCATCACCAGAAAAAGATATCGGTCCAGCTCGGCCGATTTAAGCTTCCGCCGATTGCGCCGCTGTTTGACCCCGGCGAGCACGAGCTTGCGGTCGGCAGTCTTTTCTATGTGCCCGTCTACAATAACGGCGGCTTGGGACTGTTCTGGGATGCCGAATTCGACAAAGCGAGCCTGGCCCAGGAAGTCAGCTTTTGCTTGGACGACCCCTTTAAACGTGAGGATTTAAAAGGAGGCGGAACGACCACCAGTTGGATCGGTTATCGGGTGCTCACACCGGGTGTGCATACCCTTAAGATCATCCACACCCAATACGCCGGAGGAAAGCACTCCGAAGAGACCGTCTACACACTCAATGCGCATTAACATTGGTCGCTCCCTTTAGCTTAAGCGACCGGACCACGACCCAACGCGTGGCAGGCCGCGCTTTATCGATAGCGCATTCTCATTGTCGAAAATCGAGCTTACTGCGTTGACTCGCACACCGGGTCGCGCCACACTTCCGCTCAGGCTGCTTAATTTTCCACAACCCAAATCCCACCCAAGGGGGAGAACACTATGGCCAGCAGTAATCGAGGGGTTGCTTACGTTGCGCCGGGCAAGGTCGAAATCCAGGGCATCGATTTCCCGAAGCTCGAGCTGAAGGAACAGAAGCGCAAGTGCGAACACGGCGTCATCCTGAAGGTCGTGTGCACGAACATCTGCGGCTCCGACCAGCACATGGTTCGCGGCCGCACGACGGCTCCGGCGGGCCTGATCCTGGGCCACGAAATCACCGGCGAAGTGCTCGAAGCCGGCCGAGACGTCGAATACATCAAGAAGGGCGACATCGTCAGCGTCCCCTTCAACATCGCCTGCGGCCGCTGCCGCAACTGTAAGGAAGGCAAGACCGGCATCTGTCTCAACGTCAACCCGGCGCGCCCCGGCGCGGCGTACGGTTACGTCGACATGGGCGGCTGGGTCGGCGGCCAGGCCGAATACGTGATGGTGCCCTACGCCGACTTCAACCTGCTCAAGCTCTCCGCGTCCTCCAAGGCGGACAAGGGCCTGCCGGAAAAGGGCCACGTGATGGAGAAGATCAAGGACCTGGCGCTGCTGTCCGACATCTTCCCGACGGGCTTCCACGGCGCGTACTCCGCGGGCGTCGGCCCCGGCAGCACGGTTTACATCGCGGGTGCGGGCCCGGTTGGTCTGGCCTGCGCGACGGGCGCGATGCTCCTCGGCGCCGCGGTCGTGATCATCGGCGACCTCAACAAGGACCGCCTCAACCAGGCCAAGAAGTTCGGCTGCGAAGTCGTCGACGTCTCCAAGAGCGCCTCGGTCTCCGACCAGATCGAACAGATCATCGGCGTGCCGGAAGTGGACTGCGCGGTCGACTGCGTGGGCTTCGAAGCCCGCGGCCATGGCAAGGATGCGTCCAAGGAAGCCCCGGCCACAGTGCTCAACTCGGTCATGACCGTGGTGCGCGCCGGCGGTAACATCGGCATCCCGGGCCTGTACGTGACGGGCGATCCGGGCGCGGTGGACGAAGCGGCCAAGGTCGGCAGCCTCTCGATCCGCATCGGCCTGGGCTGGGCCAAGAGCTGCTGCTTCACCACCGGCCAGTGCCCGGTGATGAAGTACAACCGCGGCCTGATGCAGGCGATCCTGTACAACAAGGTCCAGGTGGCCAAGAACGTCAACGTGCAGATGATCAGCCTGGACGAAGCGCCGAAGGGTTACGTGGACTTCGACAAGGGCGCGGCGAAGAAGTACATCATCGACCCGCACAAGACCGTCGCGTAACGAAGTCTGTTCGCGCCGTACCAAATCAACCAATGCGCGGCCCTTCGATCTCGAAGGGCCGCGTTGTTTTGACGAATCTACCGTCAAAAAAAAGCGGCCGGAGAACTGTATCTCCGGCCGCATGCAATTACCTGTTCGTACGGCTAGGCCTTCGGGCCGCGGCCGCCCAGCGCCGCACCGACGATCCCGGCGTCGTTGAACATCATCGCCGGGACGACTTTGCAGCCCGTGTTCAGGCGCGGCATCCACTTCTCGTGCTTCTTGCTCACGCCGCCGCCGACGATGATCAGATCCGGCGAGAAGAGCCGTTCGATCGTGCGCATATACTCGTCCACGTTCTTGGCCCACTTCTTCCAGCTCATTTCATTCGCTTCGCGGATGCGGTCCGACGCGCGCAGCTCGGCGTCCTTCCCGCGGATTTCGATGTGGCCGATTTCCGAGTTCGGGATGAGCTTGCCGTCGATGAACATCGCGCTGCCGATGCCGGTGCCCAGCGTGACCATGATCACAAGGCCCTTCTGACCCTTGCCCGCGCCGAATTCCATCTCGGCCAGGCCCGCCGCGTCGGCGTCGTTGAGCATGCCGCAGGCGCAGCCGGTCTTGCGTTCAAACAGCGAGCGCCCGTCGGTGCCAATCCAGGCCGCATCGACGTTGGCCGCGCTGTAGCAGACGCCGGACTTGACGACCGCCGGGAACGCGACGCCGATCTTGCCCTTCCATTTGAAGTGGCGCACGACTTCGAGCACCGCGTCCGCGACGGCGTCCGGCTTGGCCGGATGCGGCGTAGGCACGCGGAAACGCTCCTTCAGGAGCACGCCTTTTTCGGTATCCACCGGCGCGCCTTTGGTGCCGGTACCGCCAATGTCGACGCCCAGAATCTGCATGAAGCCCCCCTCCTCTATTATTTATGCGCGCGGGCAAAAGTGCCGGGACGCACGGAATTTCGCCACCTAAAACTCACGGTAGGCAAACCTTAGAGGCGGCAGGCCGATTTGCCAACTACTTTGATTGTGTCCCGCCCACCGGATATTCCGGTGCAGGCAAGTTTTTCGGCGCCGGGTAAACTTTGCGCATTCCAAGGCCGGAAACATCGAAGGAGCCGATCATGACGAACGAAATTCTGCGGCGCGCCGGCGAACTGGGCGCGATCCTGGTCGTGCGAGCCGAATCCGCCGAGGAAGCGCTGGGCGGCATCCGCGCGGTCGTCGAAGGCGGCTTGCGGGCCGTCGAGATCACCTTCACGGTGCCGGGCGCGCCCTCCGTCATCCGCGAGATCCGGAAAGAGATGGGCAACGAGATTCTCCTGGGCGCCGGAACGGTCCTGAAGCCCGAGGACGCCGAAGACGCCGCCGACGCGGGGGCTACGTTCCTCGTCGCGCCGAACACCGACGAACGCGTGATCGGCGCGGCCAAGCGCCTGGGCCTGCCGATCATTCCCGGCGCGCTCACGCCGACGGAAATCGTGCGCGCCTGGGACCTGGGCGCCGACGCGGTCAAGATCTTCCCCGCAGTCGCCGGCCCGGCCTACCTGCGCGCGCTCAAGGGCCCGCTGCCGCACATTCCCATGATTCCCACCGGCGGCGTGGATGAAAAGAACGTGGCCGAGTTCTTCCGCGCGGGCGCGTTTGCGATCGGCGTCGGCGGCGCGCTGTTCGACGCCAAGCGCCTGAAGGCCAAGGACTACGCGGGCATGACCGAGACCGCGAAGCGCTTCGTGGCCGCCGTGCGCGAAGCCCGCACGCCGCGCTAAGCCGGCGTTTCTCCGCCGACGCAATTGATGAAACAGCTCCGCACTCCGCCGCCCTTCCCGCCGCGCAAGCTGGACGGACACAAAGGCGACTTTGGGCGCGTGCTCGTCACCGGCGGGAGCCGCGGGATGGCCGGCGCGCCGTGCCTGGCCGCGCGCGCGGCGCTGCGCGGCGGCGCGGGGCTGGTCAAAGCCGCGGTCCCGGATTGCGTCTGGGACGTGGCGATGCTCAAGCTCGACGAATGCACCACGGTCGGACTGCCCAGCCATCTCGGCGCTTTTTCCAAACGCGCGGTCGAACCCTGGCTGGAACACCTCGACGAAGCCGACATCGGCGTGCTTGGCCCGGGCCTCTCGCAGCATGGCGAAGTCCTCGAATTTGTCCGGCTCGCGCTGCCCCAAAGTAAAAAGCCGCTGGTCCTCGACGCAGACGGCCTGAACGCCTTCGCCGGGAATCTCGCGGGCTTGGGCAAGGCCCAGAAGACGCGCGGGGCCGGATTGGTGCTCACCCCGCACGCCGGCGAGATGGCGCGGCTTTTGGGGCGCTCCGCGCAGGCGGTACAGCAGAACCGCAATGCCGCAGCTTGCGAGGCCGCACGCCTGAGCCACACCGTGGTGGTGCTGAAAGGCGCGGGCACGCTGGTCACCGACGGCGAACGTCTGTACCAGAACAAAACCGGCAATCCGGGCATGGCGACGGGCGGGACGGGCGACGTGCTCTCCGGCTTGATCGCGGCCCTGATCGGCCAGCACATGGACACATTCGAGGCCGCCTGCTTGGGCGTGTATCTGCATGGGCTGGCCGGGGACCTGGCCGCGAAAGAGTTGAGCGAGCCCGGGATGATTGCGGGCGACTTGCTCGCATACCTGCCGCCTGCGATCAAACGATACCTGCGCTAACGGGTGCTCCAGCGTTGGGGCGGACAACGTTTTTAAAAAAGGTGCACGGTGCGCACCGGCCTTGTGGTCGTTTGCCAGACCACCCCAATTGCTTGTGACGATGGCACACCAAATTCTTAAATTTCCTGCGCTACGTGCGCAATCCCTCACTAAATGTACCACCGGTTGCGGATGTGCATGCGGCCTTCCGGCCCCCTTCCAAACGACGCGCTCCTGAATTCCATTTAAAGTTACGTGAATTCCCGGATGTTCGTCTTCGACTGGATTTTGGAATTCATTTTCATTCGATATTTTTCGAGAGCGAGCGAGGTGCGGTATGCAAATTCCGGTTCGCATAAGTTCGTGTTCGCTTTACGGGCTTCGGCGCGCGGACCAGTCTTGATCCTCGGCACCCACGACGACTCCACCCATTTGTCACGCGCCCACATACGGCTTTGCACGGGCGGCAGACGACCTCACTCCATGGCAACGCGAAACGGGTCACCAAGGCGCAATGCGGCACAGAAATTAGGCGCGTGCGAGAAAGCTTCTCGCAGGGCGTTCGCTGAGTTGTCTGGGTGGTGCCTCTTGGATTCGAGCGGCCCGGTTTCCCATATGGGCAAGGTGGTCAAGCCACTCTACGAAGGGAACTATAGCCCATGGAAAGACCGGCGGCAAGAATTTTGCGGGCGTATTTTTAAGATAAATAGTTCGGGCGGTACATTTTTTGGCGGGTTGACCCCGCGCTACGGCTCCTGACCACACCGGCGCGTTGACCAAAGGTTAGCCCGCCTTCGGCAGACTCAGCGTGAAGCGCGCACCGCCGGCTTCGCCCGGCGCGTAGCTCAGTTCGCCGCCCATCTGCCGCGCGAGACGCCGGCACAGCGCCAGCCCCAAGCCCACGCCGGGGGCGGTGACGGCGGCTTCCTGCGCCGACTTGCTGAAAGGCTGGAAGAGCTTGCGCCGCATCGCCGCGCCAATGCCGGGGCCGTGGTCGCTGACGGAGATTTCCACGCTGCGCCCGGCGGTATTGACGTCCACTTGCACGCGTTTGTCTTCCGCCTTGACCGCGTACTTGGCCGCGTTGTCGGCGAGGTTGAAGAGCACCTGTTCGACCGCGCCGGGGTCGGCGCGCACGCTGGCTTCAAGCGCGGCCTGCGCCTGGGCATTGGGCATGACCAGTTCCAAGCCCGCCTGCGTCAGGCGTTCCTTCATGCGCGCGGAGGCTTTCTCCAGCAGCGCCGCGGCGCTCAGGGTTTCCAGCCGGCCCGCGACGGAATTCTTTTCGAGACGCGCATACGCGAGTACGTTTTCGACGAGATGCCCGAGGCGTTCGGCTTCCGCGTGCAGCGTGGCGTAGTACTGCTTGCGCTGCGCTTCATCGGAGACCATCCCACCGGTGAGCATCTCGGTGTACATGCGGAAGGTGGTCAACGGCGTGCGCAGTTCGTGGGTCACTGCGCCAACGAACGCGCCGCGGCGTTCGCTGAGCGAAAGCGCGCCGAAGAGCAGCACGCCCACGGCCGCGCCAGCCAAGAGCACGCAAGCCCACGCGACCACCAGCGACCAGCGCAGGGGACTCCAGCCCGCGTCATCGAGCGCCGGGACCAAGCCCGGAATCAGCTTCACCGGGAGCGCGGCGAGCATGCGGTCTTCGGTCGAGCGTGGCGCCTGCATCGGAACCAGTTCCGCGTTAGGCAGCAGGTCCGCGTGGACTTTGGCCAGCAGGCCGTCGCGGATCGCGGTCCAATCGAGCCAGCAGCCCTGCACGTAGACTTTTCCGTCCACGGTCACGCGCCGCGCCAGGACCAGTTCATTGCCCAGCCAGACCGGGTGCAGCGCGCCTTCGTACACCACGCTGGCGGTGCCCGGCGCGCCGTTGGCGTCGTTGTTGGGCCACTGGGCTTGCGGCAGTTCGCCCGGCGGGACCGAATCCGCCTGCGGCGCCGCATTCAGCACCTGGCCATCGTTCTGCGGCACGATTTCCTGCTGCAGCTTTTCCTGCGGCGAAAGTTTCTCTTCCTGCTGCGGTGCGGCCTGTTGCTGCTTTTCCGGCGCGGCTTGCTGTTTATCCGGTTCGGCCTGGTTCAAGGCGGCCTGGGCGTCATTGCCATTCTGTTGGCCATCGTTGCCGTTCTGCGGGCCGTTCGACGGCGACTGCCCGGAAGGGCCGCGCCGGTTCTGCTTGGCGGCATTGCCTTGCGGCACGCCGTACATCTGCTGGTTGGAATTCATCGAAGATGCTTTTTGCTGGACCGCATTGCGGGCCTGGTATTCGGCCCAGTTGGCTTCCTGCTGCGTCTCCTTGGAGTAGCCGCCCTTGGTGTAGCGCGGGTTCTCGTTGTCCAGGTTCAGGCGTGCGGTGAGCACCGGTTCAGGCGCGGATTCTTCGGGCAGTTTGGCCAGTAGGGCCTGGCACGTCGCGAATTTATTGAAATCATTCAGGCGTTTGTCGCCTTCGGTCAGTTGTTCCGGCGTGACGAATTTGTCCTTGGCCAGCGTGCGCACCTTGCCCACGGGCACCTGCGGCGACGTGGCCGCCGCGGGGCCTTCCGTGGAAAACTGGAAGTGCATGCGCACGTTCTCGGGCATTTCGGTCAGCACGGGCGACGGGATCAGGACTTCGCCGCGGTTGAGTTCGCAGAACATCTGGTTGTAGGCGCGTTCGGCGGGATAAAAAGAACTGTAGGCGAAGTACGGGCGCGAGCTTTCCTGCGCGACCAGCGCGGCCAGTTCGGAGTCCATGCGCCAGAGCGAGAGCCGCACGCTCTCTTCGAGCGCGGCCTGGCGGCGGCCTTCGGCTTCGGCGTGGTCGAGCCGCAGCACGTTGCACGAAACCCAGACCAGCGCCGAAAGCGCCAGCAGCAGGCACGCGCCGAAGACGGTCCAGGTGAGCCAGGGCCGGTTCATGAATCGTTTCCGTACATGTAACCCTTCCCGCGCACGGTGAGCAGGATTTTGGGCTTTTCCGGATCGTCGCGGAGTTTTTCGCGCAGGCGCACCACGCACATGTCGATGGTGCGCGTCTCGACGCCTTGCGGCGAGATGCGCCAGACGCGCTGGAGAATTTCATCGCGCGAAACCGCGCGGCCGGGGTTCGTGACGAGGTAGCGCAGCAGGTCGGCTTCGCGTTCGGAGAGTTCCTGGCGCTGACCGTCGCTAAAGCGCACTTCGCGGCGCGCGAGGTCCGCTTCCCCTGCGGGAACTTTGACCACGCTTACATCATTGGGGCGTTCGGGCGAGCGGCGCAGCACGGCTTCGGCGCGTGCGAGGAGTTCCTTCACGCTGAACGGCTTGACCACGTAATCGTCGGCGCCGAGTTTGAGGCCGCGCACGCGGTCGGATTCTTCGCCGCGCGCGGTCAGGATGATCACGGGCAGCGTCGGGCGCGATTTGCGCAGCTCGCCCAGGACCTGCAGGCCGTCCATTTCGGGCATGACCAGGTCGAGCAACACCAGTTGGCAGTCGGAGGTCAGCGCGGCATCGAGGCCCGCGCGCCCGTTGGAGGCTTCGGTGACTTCGAAGCCTTCGAAGCGCAGCGCGTCGAGCACGCCGCGGCGAATGGCCGGATCGTCTTCCACCACCAGCACTTTGCCGCGCGACATCGCTTTCGCCTCCGGACCGCTCCGCCTTTACCCGCATTCGCGGATTAAAGGTTAGCCGAGCGCTCCGGGGGATGCCAGAGGCGCGAAAGCGGCGCGGGCGTCGGCACCCGCGCGGCTTCCGCGCTCCGCGATACTTCAGGTCCGCCGCCTGGGCGGCGAGCCTCCCGCGGAACTACTCGAACTTGAACGACTTCTTTTCGCACTGCTCGCGCACGATCGAGATCACGGCCTGATCGAGCGTGGTTTCGCCCTTCCCCGCCAGCTTCTTGCGTTCTTCGGCGAGGTACTTTTCGCGGGCCGCGCCGAGGTCGCCGATGCGCTTCTGGAGTTCCGCGCGTTCCGCCGACTTCTTTTCGATGTAGGCCTTGCGTTCGTCGGAGTTCATTTTCTGCATTTCGGCGGGAAGGTCCGCGGCGGGGGCTTCGGTCAGGTTCTTCGAGTCCTTCTTGTACGCGTCGACCATGTCCCACCGTGCGTTGTCGTAGGCGCCGTCGTTGGCTTTGGTGCGGGCGCGTTCCGCCGCCACGGCCTGGTTCATGCCTTCGGCCTTGGCGTCCTGCTCCTGCTGCTGCTGTTTGCCGGCCTGGCCCTGAGCGCCGCCGAAGGCCACGTACGTTCCGTTCAGCTCGCGGCTGAGCTTGGCCAGTTCTTCATCCTGCGGCGCGGCGATGTGGACGACGGCCTTGTCCTGATTGATGCAGATGAAGCGCCCGTCGGCGAGCTTGGCGCCGTCTTCCCACTTGCCCTGGATGCCTTCGGCTTCCGGGCCGCAGTGAATCGTGTTGACGATGATGCCCTTGGCGATCGCGTGCTTCGTGGATTCGCGGTAATCGACGGGCCCCTGCGTGAAGGGCTCGTTGCCGCAGATGAAGATGGCCTTGTAGTCCTGGTCGTTTTTGGACCATTCGAGCTTCGCGGTGGCTTCCTTGATCACCCAGCCACAGTATTCGTCGCCGCCATTGGTCTTGAGCGCGAAGAGTTCCTGCGAGACTTTGTCGAGGTCTTCGGAGAGCGGCACGATCTGGCGGATGTAACCTTCCGTCGAGGGCAGCGACTGCTTGCCGTATTCATACAGGGCGACCTGCACGCGCGGCGCGACGCCCTGGCGCTTGGCCGTGATGAACTGGTTGACGATGCGCCAAATCTGCGCCTTGGCCTGATCGATCAGGCCGTCCATGCTGTTTGAGGTGTCGAGCAGGATCGCGATCTGCACGAGCGGGCGGTCCTTCTTGGCGCCCATGACTTCGGCTTCCGCGCCCGCCGCGCGGCCGATGGCCAGTACGGCCAACAGCGCGGCCAGCCCAAAGTACTTCAAAGCTCCGTTACGCATGTAAAGCTCCTTGTCCAATATGAGCGCCTACCGGGCTGGCGGGGCGGATTCGAATGCGCCCGGCGCCGGCTCCGTGTGCGCATCTTGGACGCGCTGTGCGGGCTCGGGTTTCCGAATTTCGGTGGGATTGATCTGCCACTGCAGCAGCAATACGAATACGGTGCTCAGCGCGGCAATAAAGAGGAACTCGTTGCGGCTGACCAGCGGGCGCGGCTTGGGCGGTGGGGCGAACGGTGTTTCCATGCCCCATTAGACCCCGCTCGCGACCGAACGGGGGTAAAGGCTCTGTAACAACGTTACATAGATTTACAAACCTTTACACCGATACGTCTTGCAGCGGTGATACTTACGCTCCGGCGAGCACATTGACCAGCAGCGCCACGCCCGCGACGGCAATCGCCGCGCCCGCGCCGCGCAGCACGGACTGCGGCAACTGGGTCTTACGCAGCGCAACGGCCAGACCGATGCCCGCGCCGTGCAGCAGCGCAGTCGCAACCACAAAGCCGCCCGCGAAGGCCAGGCCCGACGCGCCTGCGGGAAGCTCCGCGCCGTGCGCGCAGCCGTGGCAGAAGGCGAAGGCGGCCGTCAGCCCCGCGCTCACATAAAGAGGAAGCTTGAACGCGCCGGCGATCAAAAGACCCAGCAGCAGCACGGAGACCGCAATACCGCTTTCGACGGCAGGCAGTTCCAGGCCGTTCATCCCACATGCGCCGCCGAGGGCCATCACGCCCACAAACGTGCAGGGCACTGCCCACAGCGCGCGGCCGCCCAACTGCACGGCCCACAGCCCCACCGCGAGCATGGCCAGCAGGTGATCGAGTCCAAATATCGGATGCGCGACGCCAGACGAGAAGTCATGCGCAGCGTGGCCCGGGTGCGCCCACGCCGAGCGCGTCAGCAGCGCGGCTCCGGCCAGCAAGGGGAAGAGAATCGCTCGCGTGCGCATGGTTTGTCTCCGTGAAAGGGTCCCTAATCTTTATCCGAGGCGTGCAGCACCGCAAGCTTTAAGAATCGCGATGCTTTCCAGTCCTACTTTTATTATCAGGGCGCGGCGGTCGGGGCCGGCGTTGGCGCGGGCGCGTCCTTGCCCGGCACGTCAGATTGCTTCGCGGGCGCAGGATCTTTCGCCGGCGCGGGGGGCTCGGGCGCGGGTTCCTTCACGACCTTGATCTCGCCCTTTTTGTCGCGCGTGAAGACGTAGAGTTCCTGGCCCTTCTCGTCGAGGAAACGCACCGTGGCGAGGTCCGCGGTGAGCGTCAGGCCCACAAAGCCGAGCTGCTTGCGCCCAAAGCCGCGGCGCTTGGCCGGTTCGGTCAGGTCGTAAAGCGCGCCGCCGCCCGCGCCGGAGACGATGAAGCTCGTCGGCAAGTCCTTGATCTGGAGATGCTCCAGATCGTGGTCGTGCCCGGCCAGGTAAAACTCGACTTTGTACTTGGCGTAAAGTTCGCCGAAGAACTTTTTGAGCGGCTCGTAGTCGCCGTGGCGGCCATCGCTGTAGAGCGGGTGGTGCCCGTAGACAATCGTCCACGCGCCGCGCTCTTTTTTAAGCTCCCCTTCCAGCCACTGGCGCTGCTCGGGGCCCAGTTCCGTATTCACGTTGACCGGGTGGGTGTCGACGCAGAGCAGCGTGACGAGCGGCTTTTCCTTGGGCAGATCGACGCGGTACCACTTGGCCGGCATCTTCCAACGCGAGTCCGGGTGCTCCTTCGCGTACTTCATTTCGGCTTCGGATTTCATGGCTTCGTAATCGTGGTTGCCCAACGCGACGTAAAAGGGCATCGAAAGGCGCTTGGCGTCGTAGACATCTTCAAAAACCGTCTTCCACTCTTCGCTTTTCTCGTCGCCGGGCAGCTTGGTGTAGAAGTTGTCGCCCAGCAGCAGCACCGCGTCGATGGGATGCTCCTTCTGCATCGCAGCAGCGTAGACGGCCATGCCTTCGGCCACGGCCTTCTGCTCGGCGTTGCCGCGGCCCCAATCGCCCATCGCGATCAGGTTGACTTCGGGTTCGCCCGCATACAGCCCCGCCGAACTGCACAGCACCAGCGCCAGCAGCCACGCTTTCATGCACGTCCGCATTCAAACGCTCCTTTAAGGTTTCTCTGCAAACGCTCTACGGCAGCAGCGCATGTGAGTTGTAGGGCATGATTCGCGTTTCGACGCCATTGCCCACAAACGCTTTCGCCCATTCTTTCGGATCGTAATCGCGCGCACAGAAACAACTGTAGTGCGCCGGGTACGCGATCTTCAGGCCGATGGCCTGCGCCATCTTGGCCGAGCCTGCGAAGAAGGGGAACTCGCCTTCGTTCGGGTGGTTGGTGAGGAAGCCCACCTGCGGCGCGAGCTTGCGCACGGGCTCGATCAGTTCGTCAAGTTCCGCGAACGAGTTGATCGGGTCGCCCGTCACATACGCGCGGACCGGGCCGGCTTCGATCACAACGCCGAGGTGCGTGACATCGGGCGGCTTGATGCCGCGCGCCGGATCGCCCTGCGGGGGCTTCGAGTAAACCCAGTGCACTTTCAGCGACCCGACGCGCCCGGTGGCGCCGGCTTCGACGGTGGTGAAAAGGGCGGGCGGAATGCCGCTGGCTTTGCAGTTGGCCGCGCTTTCATGCGGGCCGACATAGGTCGCCTTGGGCCACGCGGCGTGGATGCGCTGGAGCGCTTCCGGGTGCGTATGGTCGAGGTGGTTGTGCGTGAGAATCACGCCGTCGACGCGCAGGTCGGCTTCGCGCAGAGGGACTTCCGCGTGCACGAAGTCGGTTTTCGGGCGCTCGTGGGGAAAGTACGGATCGACGAGCACGGTGGTGCCATCCGGCGCCTTGAAGGCGAATGAACTCTGGCCGAACCAATGCACTGCCAACCGGCCGGCGGGCACGCTAAGCGACTGGAAAGGATGCATCGGAGGGTCCTCGCGAGCGGTAATTTGGGGCAGCGTGTGTAATCATGCGCCGTCTCAGCCAAATACAACTGCAATGAGGGATAAGCCATGGCTACTGCTTATTCAAAATCGTAAAGGTGAGTTTGTTGCCGAATGGATCGGCGATGGTCATGTCGCGGCCCCAGGGCTGGTCTTCGATGCCCGGGCGCGCGTGCTTGTATTGTTTCGCGAGGAGTTCCTTCTGGTAGGCGTCGAGGTCCGGGGCTTCGACGCGCAATGCGCCGCCGGGGCAGCAGTCGCCGTGGTGCCCCGTCAAGTGCAGCAGGCACGCGCCCTTCGAGACCTGCATATACAGCGGCAGGCCCGGCTCGAAGCGATGCTCCCAGTCGATCTTAAAGCCCAGAAAATCGACATAGAATTCCTTGGCTTTGGTTTCGTCGAAGATGCGCAGGACGGGGATCGGATGTCCGAGGCTCATGGCGGGCTCCTAGTGCTAAGGAATAAAGCGCGCCAAAGTTTACTTCGCTGCGGCTGCAAACAAAAACAGAAGCGGCCCCGTGAGGGGCCGCTTCTGCGCACGCGAGGTCTGGGGAAAATCTTCGCGGTGGGCGCGAGGGTTTTCTTATTCCGCGACCGTCCACGTGCTGTCCGGATTGTAGTTGGCGAGGTGCGCCGCGGAAGCCGCCGCCGCCTGGTCCTTCTGGTACACCTGGCCGGTGTTGTTGATGGCGAATGAATTGCGGCCGGTCGAGTCGTACGAGCTCGGGATACAAGAGAGCGCATAGCCGTTCACGAGGCGCAGGTTGACGATATAGCTCTTGGCGCCACCGGGGGCATTGGCACCCTGCGAGGTCAGAACCGCAAAGACGTAACCGGAGCGCGGCTGGGCCGTTCCCGGGACGCCTTCGGCATTCGCGAAGGCCGCGTCGACGAGGGACAAGTTGCCGGCCGTCGCACCCGCCGCGCCGTCCGTGTACAAGCCGTAAACACCGCCGCCGCCCTTGATGGCCCGCGAATATTCCTTCACGCCGTCGCCGTTGTAATCCGTGCGCAGATAGATCTCCTGCGCTTCGGCGAACGTCTTGCAGGCCGCGATGCCGGCCGATTCATTGGCCGCCATGCGGGAACGCAGCAAGTTAGGAATCGCAATGGCCGCGATGATGGCAATGATCGCCACGACGATCATCAGTTCGATCAGTGTAAACCCGCGCTTCATGGTGAACTCCTTCTCTATTGTGCCGCGCGAAATCAGCCGGCCCGGTTTTCCACCCCCACGCGCCAGAGTCGGCCAGTCGGCCTGTGCTCCGCGCGTTGTTTCATTTGTTTACATTGCAAGGCTGGGGCCAGAGGAGCATGTGAGACATTTAATTTGCGGAGAATTTCAACACTCTATAGGGAAAAAGTGTGGGAAAATCTCACGCGGCAACGCAGAGGCGTATACGTACGTTCACCGCCGAGTGACGCAGATTGGCAGGTGGGAATTCTGAACTTGTCGCAATAAATGGGACCCAGCGCTGGCTGTTTCATTTCAAGACGAACGAACTCACTTGTGCATGGCTTAGAAAGTTCATACGCATGCAGGCTTTGGGCGATCTTGTCCAAAGCCATGGGTGACGTTGTCTAGCGTGACTGTCCGGACCTGGCCCTTACACCACCGGCGGCTTTTCGGGCGCTTCGTCGGGCTCGCGGCGGATCTTCGCGCCAAGCGAGAGCAAGCGGCCTTCGAAGTTCTCGTAGCCTCGGTCAATGTGGTAAATGCGGCGCAAGTGCGTCTCGCCTTCGGCGCAGAGCGCGGCGATGACCAGAGCCGCACCGGCGCGCAGGTCGCTGGCCATCACGGGCGCGCCCTGCAATTTGTCGACGCCGATCACGACGCAGGTGTTGTTCACGCGGATCACGCGCGCGCCCATGCGCTTCAATTCGGCGACGTGGTGCAGGCGTTCCGGGTAGATCAAATCGGTGAAAACGGTGGCGCCCTGGCCCAAGGCCATCAGGGCCATCATCGGCGCCTGCAGGTCGGTGGGGAAGCCCGGATACGGCAGCGTGGTCAGTTCGACTTCCTTGGGGCGGACCTTGCCCGACATTGCGACGGTCTTGCAATTGCGGTTAAAGCCCAGGCCCGCTTCGCGGAATTTGTCGATCACGGCTTCCAGGTGCGTCGGTTCAATGTTACGCACAATCACTTCGCCGCCCGTGGCCGCCGCGGCCATCAGGAACGTCGCGGCTTCGATGCGGTCGGGAATCACATTGTATTCGCAGCCTTCCAGCCGGCGCACGCCGCGGATCTTGATGCGGTGGCTGCCCGCGCCATCGATCGAGGCGCCCATCGCGATCAGGAAGTTCGCCAAATCGACGACTTCGGGTTCGCAGGCCGCGTGTTCGATGATCGTGGTGCCTTCAGCCAGCACGGCGGCCATCATCACGTTGCCGGTGCCGAGGACCGAGCTTCCCGACGGGCCGCCCAGATAAATGTTGGTGCCGCGCAGCTTGTCGGCCTTCGCGATCACATAGCCGTGTTCGATCTTGATGTCGGCGCCCAGCGCGCGCAAGCCCTTCAGGTGCAGATCGACGGGGCGGTCGCCGATGGCGCAGCCGCCGGGCAGCGAAACTTTCGCGTAGCCGCGCTTGGCCAGCAGCGGCCCGAGCACGCAGAAGCTCGCGCGCATCATGCTCACCAGTTCATACGGCGCGAAGCTCTTGTCTTCGCTCACGACTTGCGCCGCGACGCGGCCGGTGGCGCCGCGTTCGATTTTCACGCCCAGTTCGCCGAGAATGCGCGCGAGGACGTCGACATCGCGCAGCACCGGCACGCCGCCGATGTCGCAGGGGCCTTCGGCGAGAATCGTCGCGGCCAGAATCGGCAGCGCGGCATTCTTCGAACCGCTGACGGTGACTTCGCCCTTGAGGGGGCGGCCGCCTTCGATGACAAATTTTTCCAGGCCCATGCGCGATCTCCCGATGGCGACACTGCACCACGTGTAGGGATCGTCACATTGGGGTGGCTTCCTTTAATAGAAAGGAATAAGTGCCCCACACATGGTGCATGGAGCGTAGTTTCTGGATGCAACGCGAGGGATTGAACAGACTTTCGTTTGAAATCCGGCGCGGCTTTGGTATTCATCGCTCCTTCATTGGCCACCGCAATGGCATGTGCCGGCGGTGGCCGCTTTGCGGTTGGGAGTCGAACGATGCCGAAACTGAAGACACATAAGGGCCTGTCCAAGCGCGTGCGCGTGACGAAGAACGGCAAGGTTCTGCGCAAGCAGGGCTGGAAGCGCCACTTGAACACGGGCAAGTCGGGCAGCCGTAAGCGCCGCTTGGGTCGGACCATCACGGTTTCGCACGGCGAAAGCAGGCGCATCAAGCGTTTGCTGGGCCTGCGCTAAACGCGCCAGCGTTTTAGATTTTTGGAGATCAGTCATGCGAACTAAGACAAACGTACCCCGCAAGAAGTACGTCAATAAGGTCATGAAGCGCGCGAAGGGCTTCGTGGGCGGGCGCCGCAAGATGTTCCGCACGGCGGTCGAAACCGTCGAACGCGCCGAAGCGTATGCCACTCGCGACCGCCGCGTAAAGAAGCGCGAATTCCGCGCGCTGTGGATCACACGCCTGAGCGCGGCCCTGCGCCAGCGCGGCTTGAACTATTCCAAGTTCATCTGCGGCCTCAAGAAGGCCGGCATCACGCTGGACCGCAAGGTTCTGTCCGAGATCGCCGTGCGCGATGAAGCCGGCTTTACCAAGCTCGTCGAGTTGGCCAAAGCCAAGAGCGCCTAAACAAGTTTCAAACGTCTTTAGGTAGAAGCTCACGGGCAGCGGCCATGTCGCTGCCCGTGTTTTTTTATCCCGTGGATCGAGAGTGAAACCATGAATGCGCAGGAACAGGTCGCGGAAATGAAACGTGCTGCGCTTGCCGCCTTCCAGGAAGCCGGCGCCGCCAATGACGCCAAGGCGCTCGAAGCCGCGCGCATCAAATTCCTGGGCTCCAACGGCCAGCTCAAGGCGCTCAAAGAACTGCTTAAAGGCGCTTCGAAGGAAGAGAAGCCGGCGCTGGGCAAGGCGCTCAACGACGCCGACAAGGAACTTACCACGGCATTCGAAGCGGCGAAGTCTTCCGCGGGTCCCGCCAAGCAGAGCGGCCCGGCCTTCGATCCCACCGAACCGCTGCCGCCAGAGAAGGCCCCACAGCTCGGGCGCCTGCATCCCCTCACCCGCACCGTCGACCAGGTCCGCGATGTACTTCACGCGCTGGGCTTCGAAGTCGTCGAAGGCCCCGAGGTCGAGGACGAGCGGCACAACTTCGACGATTTGAATATTCCCAAGGACCACCCCTCGCGCGATTCTTGGGACACGTTCATGCTGTCCAAGGACGCCCTGCTGCGCAGCCAGACCTCGACCGTGCAGGTGCGCGTGATGGAAACGCGCAAGCCGCCGCTGCGCGTAATCGCGCCGGGCCGCGTGTACCGCCCGGACAAAATCGACGCGACGCACGGCAGCACGTTTCATCAGATCGAAGGCCTGTACGTGGACAAGGGCGTCTCGATGGCCGATCTGCGCGGCACGCTGCGCCTGATGGCCGAAGGGCTCTTCGGCAAGGGCACGCAGGTGCGCTTCCGGCCCAGCTTCTTCCCATTCACGGAGCCCAGCGCGGAAATGGACTGCACCTGCCCCGCGTGCGGCGGGCCGGGCTGTTCCGTGTGCAAGCAGAGCGGCTGGGTGGAACTCGGCGGCTGCGGCATGGTCGATCCGAACGTTTTCAAAGCGCTTAACAAAGCGCGCGGCGACAACGCGTACGATCCGGAAGTCTGGTCAGGCTTCGCCTTCGGTTTCGGCATCGAGCGCCTCGCGATGCGGCGCCACGGCATCACCGATATCCGCCTGTTTTTGGAAAACGATCTGCGGTTCTTGCGGCAAATTTAAGCGAGCGAGTCATGAAGCTGCCCCTACTCTGGTTGCGCGATTACCTCGACGCGGACGACCACGCCTTCAAGCAGGCGCTGGCCGACGCGTGCAGGCGCTGGGAACTCCAGCCGCACGCCGCGCCCGAACGCACGCTGGCGACGCTATTCACGTTCGCGGGCTTCAACTGCGACGGCGTGGAAGGCACCGGCGCTGACGCGGTCCTAGAGCTGGATGTGCTTTCCAATCGCCCCGACGGCCAGTGCGTCTTTGGTCTGGCGCGCGAAGCCGCCGCGATCCTGCGCTTGCCGCTGAAGTCGCCGGAGGTGAAGTACCCCGAGAGCGGCGAGCAGGCCGCCAGCCTGGCGAAGGTTACCGTCGAAGAGCCGGCCTTATGCCCGCGCTACACCGCGCGTGTGATCCGGGGCGTGAAGATCGGGCCGTCGCCGGAGTGGTTCCAGAAGCGCCTGACCGCGATCGGCCTGGTGCCGCGCAACAACGTGGTCGACGTAACGAATTTCGTGCTCTTCGAACTCAACCAACCGCTGCACGCGTTCGATTTGAACAAGCTTGCGGGCAAGCAGATCGTCGTGCGCCGCGCGAAGGACAAAGAAGCCTTCACGCCGCTGTACGCCACGGTTCCGCCACTCACGAACGAGACGCTGGTCATCGCCGACGCCGAACGCGCCGTTGCACTCGCGGGCGTGATCGGCGGCGCGGGCAGCGAAGTCACCCCCGAGACCACGGACATCCTGCTCGAGTCCGCGTACTTCGACCCGGCCAACACGCGCCGAACCTCGCGCCGCGTGAAGGTGACCACGGATTCGAGCTACCGTTTCGAGCGCGGGATCGACCGCGAAGCCGTCGAACGCGCATCCGCGCGCGCGGCGAAGCTGATCTGCGAACTCGGCGGCGGGAAGGTCGCGCAGGGCGTGATCGACAGCAATCCCGAACCGTATGCGAAGAAGCCAATTGAATTCCGAATGCAGAGGCTAAACCAATTGGCAGGCTTCGAAGTCCCCAAAGACGAAGCAGCCAGCATTCTCAAGCGCCTAGGTTGTACGCTTCATGATTCGGGCGATGGTTTCAATGTCGAAGCCCCCTCCTGGCGGCGCGGCGATCTGGATCGCGAGGTCGACCTGATCGAAGAGGTCCTGCGCATCCATGGCTACAACCACGTGCCCACAGAAACCAAGCTGCGCGCGGAAGTGCCGAACCGTTCGGATTTGGAAGTTACGCTGGATGCGGTCCGCGCGCGCCTGGCGGCGCTCGGCTACTTCGAGTGCATGAGCGACAGCATGATCGACCCGCGCTGGCCCGCGGCCGACACGTGGACCAAGAGTGCGCCCCTCAAACTGGATGCGCGCAGCGTGATGCGCGAAGACCACTCCGCGCTGCGCACGTCGCTGTTGCCTTCGCTGCTCGAAGTCCAGCGCGTCAACCTCGACAAGCGCACCGGCACCGTACGCATCTTCGAAGCCGGCAACGTGTATCTGCCCATCGAAAAGCAGGCCATGATGCGCGAAGAACGCGTGCTCGCACTGCTCGACGAAACCGGCTTCCAGTCACTCGCGGAAGCCATCCACCAACTCGCCGAATGCCTGGAACTGAACGGCGCGCATCTGAGCCTTCGTCCAGCGGGCACGGAGCAGCCGAAATTCCTGGCGCCCGGCACCGCATGCAAAGTGGTGCGCGTGCGGGAACTCGACGACAAAGAACGCGCGGAAGACCTGCTCGGCTGGATCGGCATGGCCGCCCCGGCGTTCGCGCAGGGTTTCGGCGTAAAGAAGGCGCCCGCACTGGCCGAACTTAGCCTGAACCAGCTTGCCAAGCTGCCGCGCGCCCCCCGGCGCTACGCGCCGCTGCCGACGCAGCCCGAAGTCGTGCGCGATGTGGCTCTGGTGGTCAGCGAAAGCGTGCAATGGCAGGACTTGCGCAGCTTCGCGACCCAATATGGCACACAGGATGTGCTGCGCGACAAAGCCGAAGCGCCGCGCTTCCTCTCTGTCTTCCGCGGCAAGCAGATCGGCGACGGCAAGAAGTCGGTCGCCTTCTCGGTGGTCTATCGCCACGCCGAACGCAGCCTGACGGATGAAGAAGTCAACGCCGCACACCAGCGCTTCGTCGACGCGCTCCTCAAGCAGTTCCAAGCGGTCCTGCGGGCCTAAGGGACGACCGCGCGCATGCCCCAGCGCAAAGCGGCCCTGCGGGAGCGCATCGCCAAGGCATTGGCCTTGATTTCACCTTTGGATCGCGTGGCGCTTTCCGCGCAGGCACAGGCACGCCTGATCGAGACGCCTGAATGGATCGCCGCTCGCACGGTGATGCTCTATCACTCGGACGAAACCGAAGTCGAGACACACGACCTGGTGCTCGCCGCACTCCACACCGGCAAGCGCGTGGGCCTGCCGCGCACCGAAAAAGGCGCGCGCACGATGACGGTGCTCGAAATTCTGGACGTGAAGCGCGACCTGGAAGTCAGCCGCTTCGGCTTCAAGGAGCCCCGTAAGCGGCTGCTGACGATCGAGCCGGAAGAAATTGATCTGGTCGTCGTGCCGGGCCGTGCGTTCGACAGGCACGGCACACGTCTGGGGCGCGGCGCGGGGTACTACGACCGCTTCATCGCCAAGCACAAGCTACGTGCTGTGACGATTGGGCTTGCGTACGATTTGCAGATCGTCGATGAAGTCCCCCGACAGCCGCATGACCGCAAGATCGATCTGATCGTCACCGAATCTCGGGTGGTGCGCCCTTAAGACGAGCAGTCGATAGACTGGTAAACCGTTCCGTACGCGAAGCGCGCGGCGGGAGATTTCAGAATTACTGACAATAGTTACGTTGAAAATATTCACAGTTGCGCGATCCATTGACGCAACACGTTCAAACAGCTCAATTTAGTCGTCCGTTTTTGTTGAAAATATTCAGGCACTCTTCCATTAATGACATTTAAATACTCGTATAGTTAAAATAGCCAACTTTTTGAAGCGGTATGTGAATTCCTCTCGCTGCGCCCACAAGCGCAGTTTTCGAGGGCTACTTTCCATTTTGGGAGAGGCGCCGGATGCTTGCTCTCAAATTACCAGCGTGTGCGTACTTTTTTTGAAGACGGCCCAACGACAGTCCAACCCCCGGTTCGGCGAATTAATGTGATATTCTTTCCTTTAATTAGGGCGAATCGAATGAATGGGCGAACCAATCCAACACTGCTACGTCATTTTCGTAGTACGTTTAGAGGGGTCTCGTTTTGGGCGCAAAACCAAGTCTGTAATGGCGCATTGCTTGCTTACTACTTGGTGAAGAGGCGCAAATTGTGGCCAGGTGGGGCGCTTGGCCGCTGGAAGTGCGGCTCCGAGCAGGAAATTTTTTCCACTCTTCCGAAGAAATCTGCGCTCAGCGGGGACGTGTCCTTAAAGGCTACTCCAAATTCAGCGCGGTTCATGCTGTTACGGCATTTCTGGAGGGTCACGGTACTGGACTTACCTGAAACAAATGCAACAGATGTCTACTCGAATTCGTTCACCCAGGGATTGGCACCATGAAAAAGTCAGGACCGCTCCCCAAGCTGGCGCGCCGCAAACGCCGCGGCTTCCTTTTAATGATGGTCGTGGGCGTGCTGGCCGTCCTCCTGGCGACCGTGATCGGCTTCCTGGCCTACACGCGCGGTGAAACCAACGCGGTGGCGACGATTCGTGACAAGGCCGATGGCGCCGACATGCTCGCCTCCGCCATGGACTGGGCCATCGCCAACATCTGCAACGACCTGATGACCGCCGATACGATGGACGAAGCGAAGCTGGTCTCCTGCACGCGCAACGCTTCCGATCCAAAATTCGATTGGTGGTACAAGCCGCTTGAGGTGGGTACGAACTCCTGGCTGGGCTGGATGGGCACGCCGACGGCGGTAACGCTTGAAACCAAGTGGATGTATTTCCCCGACAACTATTTTCCTTCGAAGTCGGTGCGCGGGCGCTTTTCCGTACAGGTGCTCGACGCCAATTCAGCGCTGCATATCAACGATTGGCTCGAAGACAGCAATCCGTCGCAGGCTCAGGTAGCCCAGATGCTCAAAGACGGCTACGGCCTGACTGAAATGGAGAAGTACCGCTACTACCGCGACACTGGCGTCGATCCGCTCTTCGGCGGGAATGGCAACACCGTTAAGTGGAACAAATTGCGCTATCACGAAGCCTGGCGCATGGCCACCAAGACCGTGCGCAGCATGCACTGGCCCTGCTGGTACTTCTACGATCAGATTCAGCAGGAAATCACGCAGACTTGGATGACCACGAACACCACGTGGCAGGGCTTGTATGGCGCGGAGTTTGACTGCCTCAAAACGTCGATCCAGGCCGACGGCATTCCACTCTACAACAAGCGCGCCGCGCAGCCGAGCATGGCGATGTACGGTTCTCAGAAGTACGCACCGCCGACGATGGTGGAAGGCTTCACGCCCAACTCGCAAGGCACCACGCTGACCCTGCCTGGCGGCTATTCCTGGGGCAACAATCAGAGCGTCGGGCTGCGCAACTTCACGCTCCCCTACTCGCTGTATGCCTACACCGACCCGGATACCGGGCGCAGCCCGCTCAACGTGAACACGGCCTACAATTCCAACGAGATGCTGCCGACGAACATCTTCGGCGGAATCGGCAGCTATTCCTTCGAAGGCGTCTTCAACACCGATTCGCTGCGCCGCATCATCAAAGTCGGCAAGATGTACGTTGCCGACCTGAACGGAACGAGCCGCCAAGTCAACGCGGCGATCGTCACCGCGCCGATTCCCGCCGCGGGCATTGCCACGCCGGCCGCGATGGTCGCGGGAACGGTGAACAATTACGCGCCCGGCCTGGCAGGCGTAAAGTACCTGCGCCTGGCCGCGCCCGGGACCGTCAATCTGACCGGCCTGGATTCGACCGGCATCGCCAACGGGACCATGATTCTGGTCGGCAATGTGGGCACCGCGACGATCAACTTGATGTCCGAATCCGCGACGAGTTCCGCGGCCAACCGCTTCGGCATCAGCACATACGGCAATTACGCACTGGTCCCGAACAAATATATCGTGCTGATGTATGACACCGCGGGCACGCGCTGGCGCGCCTTCAGTTGGATTCCCTTCTATAAGAAGGAGGCGCAGGTCGCGCAGAAGCTGGCCTGCCGCTACCAGGAAATCATGGTCCGCTACTTCACCAAGACCTATGGTTACGTTGGCACGCCGTTGTATGGCGCCACGGGCGTCGGTCCTGTGGGCACGGCCAACCAGGCGGGCATGAGCGATTATTCGGCAACGCGCTTCCCGGTGTCGCTCAGCCAGTTCCGCACGAATTTCCGCGCCGACATGGCAACGCTCGGGACCGGCGTCTTCACCGACGGCTCGCCCGACAGCCAGGCCACGGTCAACTTCGATGCGAGCGACAACCCATTGGTGACCGCGGGCAAAATCGACGAACGCACCTGCAACGCCATTTTTGATAACGTAGTGCCGGGTAAGCCGGGTGCGAATGGGATGCCCGCGTTTCCCTTCGCGACGGGCAATCCTGACGTCGACGATCCGCTGACCCAGTTGTACACGCAGCGCCTGGGCCGCGACGAAACCACCGAAGACGCCTACAACCCTGAAGGCTTTGTCGACGACAACACCGGCCTCTTCGACGGCACGGCCAACAAAGCCGGCAGCACCAATTACACCGCCGGCAATGGTGGCGGCCTGCCGCCGGCTTCGCTGGTAGGCGTCCGGCTGGACCACACCACGCCATCCGTCGGCGCGAAGACGCTGCGCCCCAAGGGCCTCGACATCTGGCAGTGCACCGACGCGCTGCAGCCCGACAACTGCCCGTACCGCAAAGTCGCGCATGTGCCCAGCCGCACCCTGACCTTCGGGCCGGACTGGTTCTCGACGGAGCTGACCACATCGAGCACCACCTATTACCTCGTGATCAACGTGCAGATCGTGAAGAATCCCACGGGCGTCGGCAACGCGCCCGGCCAGTCGGACAAGCCGCAGGATATCTTCTGGTCGACGTGGATGGTCTGCGTGGAAGTCGCGCCGGACGTGAAGTGCGAAACGCCCGACGGCCTGGCGCTTTCGCCGAAGAACGCGGTCACCGCCTATGATCTATGGGACGCTTCGGGCCTGGCGTACTACCGCTCGGGCGCGCCGTTCGCGCGCAAAACCAGCGCCTACATTATGGACGCGAAACCGCTGGCCAATACCGCGATCCCCGCCGCGCTGGCCACGGTCAACCAGATTCCGTACTACAAATATAGCGCGTTCTCAATCAAGGACACGCTGACCGCGCCGGGCTGGGGCTTCATCCGCACCGCCGTGCCGGAACTGCTCACCGCGTCTGCGCGCTGGGTGGACTTCCGCGGCGTCAAGCCCGCCACAGACGCGGACGCGTCAGGCTATCCGGCGGCGCTGACTTCCGACGTCTATTACAAGTCGGCCCGGCAGACGAAAAAGCGCGTGGTGATCCGCGCGGTCTGGAGCCTCAATCAGGGCATGAAGTAAGCGCGCGGCGGTTCAGGGCACCAACACGGGTTCGCCGGGCCGGTAGTCTTCCTGAATCGCGCGGATCGTCTCGTTGAGTTCGTCCTTCTTTTTTTGCAGCGCGTCCCGCGAAGGCCCCGCGAAAATCTTTCGGTCCAGCCACGCGCCCACACCGCCCGCGCGCTCCAGTTCCGCCAGTTGCGTCTCCACCTGCGCGACATCGGCGCTCAGGTCCGCGATGACTTCCTCCCGCGTCGGCGGGCGCCCCGCTTTGAAGTACAGCACTTCGTAAACGGTCTGCGAAGCCGCGTGCAGGTAGCGCATCAGCTTGCCGTAGCGCCCCGTTTGTCCGGGGCTCATCTCGGCGTGCCGCAGCACTTCGTCGGGCGGCTCGCGCTGGATCAATTCCACGAGCCGGTATCCGGACGGGATTTCTGGCAGGCTCATTTCAGGGCGCTTCCGAACGCAGGCCGTCGAGCTTCACGCCTTCGAGCGCGAGCAGGCGGTACTTCCAGTCGAGGCCCGCGCCAAATCCGCCGGGCCCGTTCGCCGCGACCACGCGATGGCAGGGAATGAAGAGCACGATCGGGTTGGAGCCGCACGCCTGCCCCGCCGCGCGCAAAGCCGCGGGCGAGCCCGCCTCTTCGGCCATCTGCGCGTACGTGCGCACCGAGCCGAACGGAATCCCGTGCATCGCCTTCCACACGCGCACAAAAAAAGGCGGGCGCTCGCGCAGATCGAAAAGTTCCCACGGCAGGCCGACCGCACGGCGCTTCAGGCGCAGCGCGAGCGCCTTTTGCAGGCGTTCGCCCCAGGCGCCTTCCTGATCGGTGAGCGGCGGATCGGCGGGCAGCGCGGGGTCGCCGGAAATTCCCGGCAGCCTCAGCTCGCGCAAGCCCCATTCGGTGAACACCGCGTGCCACGTGCCGACACTGGAGGCCAAACGGTAACTGCGGGTGGCGGGGCGGCCCGGCATTCAGGCCTCACTTTTTCGGCGCGGGTTTGGCCGGGAAAAAGATTTCGTCGAAGTACATCGTCACCGGCTGGTTGCCGTGGTTGTAAACCAGAATCATCATCTCGCGGATGTCTTCGCGGCCTTCGAGTTCATGCTTGAAGCCGACCCAGTTGCTCTTGTCGCTCTTAAAGGACGTGCCCTCGAACGTGATCGACTTCTTGGACCAACTGCCGGGATCGAGCGTCACGAGCTGCGATTCGAAACTCTCGCCCTTCGCGTTCTTCAGCATCACCGCGATCTGCAGCTTCGTCTTGCCGCTCTGCACGGCCTTGAAGATCACCGACGTGACGTCGGTCATGTTCCAAGGCTTGGGCGGAATGACCGAAAATACCGCCTTGTCCTTGCCCTGCGGCGTGATCACGACCTGCACCATCTGGTTGCCGGTGTCCTTGTCGGTGTACACGGTGGCCTGCGTCGGATTGGCCCAGTTTGGCGCGCCGTTCCACTTCATTTTCGGGTCGCCTTCAATCCCTTCGAAAATCTTGTGCGCGGCATTGGGATTCGCGGCGTCGATGCCCAGCTTCTTGCCGATCTCCGAGACCTGCGCCTTCAATTCCGCATCGTCGGGATGCGTCAACGCTTCGTTTTTGACGAGTTCGTAGGCCTTGTCGAGCTGCCCGGTGCCTTCGTAGCACTTGACCAACCGCGGCACGACGTCGGTCACGCCCTCGACGTTGCCCTTGGCGCGCTCGAAGCACCCAATCGCTTCCTTGTACATGCCCTTCGACATCGCCCAGACGCCCAGATCGTACAGGCCCTTGAAGTCGTCTTCCTTGACGCCGGCCGCCTTCGATTCGAAATCGTATTCAATGCTCTTGATGCGCGCGCGCGGGACTTCAATGCGCCCCTTCTCGCCCAGCACCATGATCACCACGGTGTTCGGCTTCTCTTCGACGATTTTTCCGGAGAGCTCCAAATCGTCGATCATCACGATGCGGTCGGCGCGCGCGGCACCCGCGGCAAACGCGAGCGCGCAGAGCACGCCCAGATACAGGCCCGAAATTCGCATGCCCCGACCCTCCGCCCGCCTGAAATTCGTTCCTCTATTAAACCACCCAAGGCCCCGCGCCGTCACGCGCCGGACCTCTTTAAGACTCCCATAAGTCTATATTGCTTCAGGGATTTGTCACTTCCGGCAAGTCCGGTTCAAGGGGCTCGAGCAGTTCGTCGTTCAAACCCACCTCGGGCGCCTTGGTCCAGGGGTCCGGCGGCGTGCTGAATTCGCCTTCCATGATCTGCACCGTCGGCCCGGCGCGGCGCAGACGGTCGAGCACCGCTTTGGTCGCGCGGCCCACCAGGCGCACCCACTCGCCTTTGTATTCGCGCCGGTCTTCGAAAAAATGCGTCGCCAGAAACGCCAGCGTCTTGCCGTCACCGGCGTGCACCTGCACCACAATCGGCGACGCCTGCGCACCGACCCGCGAGCGGATCAGGCTCTTCAATTCGTCCAGTCCCGTGCCCTGCAACGCGGAAACCTTGATCGCGCCCGGATACTCCTGGACCAGCAGGCCCGCTTCGAATTCGCGTTCCGGCGTCACGCGGTCGATCTTGTTGAAGACCAACTGCACTTCGTTGTGGTCGCAGCCCACGCGCGTCAGGACTTCCTTCACCGCGTCGAGCTGCTCGCGCGCCCACGGCGAGGAAATATCGACCACGTGCAGCAGCAGATCGCCCGCGCGCGCTTCTTCAAGCGTCGCGTGAAAGCTCGCGACCAGATGGTGCGGCAGCCGGCGGATGAAACCGACCGTGTCCGAAAGCATCACGCGCAACCCGCCGCCCAAATTGAGCGCGCTGGTCTTGGTGTCGAGCGTGCAGAAAAGTTTGTCCTGAATCTCGACGTCTTCGCCGGTCAGCGCGCGCATCAGCGTGCTCTTGCCCGCATTGGTGTAGCCGACCAGCGAGACCAGGCAGTGCTCGCTCTTACGCGCGCGCACCGTGCGCTCCTTGCGCCCTTCCATCAATTTCATTTCCTGCTTCAGCTCGAAAATCCGGCGCTCGACTTTGCGGCGGTCCGTCTCGATCTGCTTTTCGCCGGGGCCGCCGCGCAACCCGATGCCGCCCTTCTGGCCTTCCAAGTGCGTCCACAGGCGGCGCAGGCGCGGCAGGCGGTACTCAGCCATCGCCAGGCCCACCGCGACCATCGACATGCGCGTCCGCGCGCGCGAAGCGAAGATGTCCAGAATCAAGTCGGTGCGGTCGAGCACCTTGATGTCGAGCAGCTTGTCCAGGCTGCGCCCCTGCGCCGGGCTCAAGTCATGGTCGAAGATCACCGCGCGCGCCTTGGTGCGCTTCACCAGATCCTTGACCTCGTCGATTTTCCCGCCGCCGATGTACGAAGTGGGGTTGATCTCGCGGATGTACTGGACCACGCGCCCGACCACGCGCGCGTTCGCGGCCTCGGCAAGCTGTTCGAGTTCCTCGAGCGGCGCTTCGCCGGTCAGGAGTTCGCCGTGGCGATACCCGCCGATCAGCACAACCGGTTCGCGCTCGACGCGCAGTTCATGGCTTTGGTTACGGGGACGCCGCTGGGGATTGGTGCTCATGCCACTCCGGGTTTGAAACGCGGGGCCAGAGGTGCGCAGCACGCGCCCCAACAGGCCCAAAATCCATTCACAACATACCCCATAAATCCCCGATTGCGAAATGGGAGATTGCCGCCTTTGGCCTTGCGTCTCCGCACCAGCTTACGCGCTGCATTAGCTTGCATGCCGTGGCTTTGGTCGCACTGGCTGCCGACGGCCGCGGCCAGTGACACCCTTCTACAGGACACGCTGTAATCGCGGCGTATTCCCAAGGGCGTGCGCCGTTTTGCGTTTTCTGTTTCTTGGTTCTTGTCGTTTTGCTTTTGCTGTTTTTCTTCCTCCGCCAACCCATTGCCCCGCCAAATCTTAAAACATTCTTCAAGAAAACATACATAATGTACCACTAATTTATTTGACAATGAGTGGTACATTCGGTATAGTGTGTTCAATCGGACGCGCCGATGCGCGCCCACTGTTAAAGGAGTCCCCATGCCGCAGTCGAATCTGTATCTGTACCGCTATGAAGGGAACATCATCTATTGTCCGCATGCCTTCCCTCCGGAATTCCGCCCCGACGAGACCCGTACTTGGCCCCACGGCGCCTTCGCCCTGCCCATGAACCTGGCACAGGACGAGCTTCTCGACGCCCTGCGGCAACACCTGCCCCGGCCTATCTTTAAAGAATATTGTACCACTGCGCTCGCGCCGGAAAGCCTGACGCCCGAACTGCGCGAACGCCTCGAACTCGACACCTTCGCCGCGCTCGAAACCCCGGCCAACGCGCCCGATGGTTCGGAGCAGGCGCAGGCGGAGCAAGCCCAGGCCCGCGCGCAGCTCGAACTGGACGCCCGCAACGCCACCGCGCGCACCAAGGCGGCGGTGGAGCGCGAACGCGCGAAACTCGGCGCGCTGCAAAAGGAAATCCCGCTCAAGGACTTCGAACTCCCCCCGCCGGAACCGCCCGCGCTGCCCGCCAGCCTCGCCAACTTGCGCGCCGCAGTCCTCGCCCGCGGCCCCCAGCCCGATTCCGTCGCGGTCCCCGGCAGCCTCGAAAGCACCGCGCGCACATTTGAAGTCGATCACAACTTCACCGATTTCACCGGTAAAGAACTCAACTTCCTGGTCTGGGCCGAACAAATGGGCCCGCGTGACGCGGGGAATTCCGGTTCGTGGATTCCCCATCTGCTGCAATTAGACCGCGGAAACGAAGGCGCAAACCTGAGCGGCGCCGAGCTGGAGCGGCGTCACCGCAAACTGATCCGCTGGCTCTACGACTTCTACATCGTCCAACTCCCCGCATGGCTCGCGGCCGTCGAGGCAGGCCGCGCCAACCGCAGCGATTCGAACGCGCCGGTTCCGGAGTTTCAGCTTCCCGATGTCGGCGGCGACTTCTCCCCGTGCTGGGAGCCGGCCTGGAAAGCAGCCACCTTATTGCGCTGCACCGAATCTCAGCTCAGCCGAATTTGCAAGCTGATCACGGGACTAAATGCCCGCGAACTCTGGGACCTTGTCCGAATTCGACACGCGGGTGTAAAGGAAATGTTCGAATACGAAATGCGACTGCTGCGCTACGACGGCTTCCTGCTCGACCGCCGCACGCATGCGGAAGCCGACCTGGAGGGCGTCTCGCGGAGCCTCAAGCGCGCGCGGCGCTACACCGGGCGCCTGCGCTCCACCCTGGCCCGCCGCCTCGGCTTCCTTAATAACGCGCGCCTCGACCGCGGCTTCATGCAGGCCACGGGCAAGACGCTCAGCGAACTCGAAGCGGAGCTCTGCCTGCTTTTCTCAGAGGAAGGGACGCTCGAACAGCAGCTTGAGCGCTGGCATGAAGAACTCGCGCGCAAACTGGCCTCCACCGATCTGCCCCAAGTCTCGGGTGATCAGCCCCACCGGCTCAGTTTCTCGAAGCGCGTCCGACGCACACCGTGCAGGAATTTGAAGAATTTGGTACAGTCCGCCTTTGCCGCCGCCACGCGCCGCGCCTGGTACAAACGCCGTGTTGATAAGCTTCAAAAGATGCTCGAAAGTCCCCATGAATTAAGCCCAGAATCTGATTCTAAACCAGAACCGGCCCAATTCAGCGACTCTGAATTGATGTACAGGGAAGAGCGTGAATTCAGAGACCGTATTGCGGCTGACGATTCCATTAAATCCGGTTCTCTCGAGACAAATTCGGTCTCCGTTGCGTCCGAGCGACCCGAAACCGAAGCGGAAACCGTGCCGCCCGAAGCCACATCGGAGTCCGTCCAGTACGCAACCGCGGCGGAGTTCATTCAATCTGGTTCGCCGCCGAAGTTCGTCCAGCCTGCGTCCGCGATGGAACGCATCCAACCTGATTCCCCGGAAAAAGTCCCGGTCGCCGCGCGTCCGAGCTACACCGCCGAAGAAATCGCACGGCTACGCTGGCGCTGCGAGGAGGAATTCCGGTTCGCGGCCCGCGCATGGACCGGCCTTCAGGACGAACTCGTTAAAGCGTTGGCGCCCCGCGAACCCGGCCCGCTCAAGGGCTACCTGCCGCCGCCCGGCCCACCGAAGCACAGACCCGCGCGGCCCAAGTCAAAAACACCCGCACGCCGGCGCAAGCGCGGACTCAAACGCAAGCACGGTCCCAAGCGCAAGCATGCCGCATAAGCGCGACTATAGGCCCAAGCGCAAGCAAGCCGCAAAAGCTTGCGCGCCGTGGCCTTGCGCGCTTGTAGACACGCGGGGACGTCACACAATACGGACCGAAAGGGTACCGATGGCCAAACGCGGGGATTCGGGCAAGAGCGCGGAGCTGTTCGCCAGCGCCGCACAGGCGGTGCGCGCGCAAGGCGCGCCGCTGGCCGAACGCATGCGCCCCCGCACGCTCGACGAATACGTCGGGCAGCCGGACATCCTCGCACCCGGCAAGATCCTGCGGCGCTGGGTCGATGAAGAACTCGCCCGCAAAGCCGCCGAAGCCGCGCGCGCCAGGCAGGCCGAAAGCGGCGCCAGCCCGGACGAAGCGCCCCTCCCCCGCCCCAAGCCGCTGCCTTCGCTGATCCTCTGGGGTCCGCCGGGCACGGGCAAGACCACGCTCGCGCGGCTGGTCGCGCAAGCCGCCGACGCGCACTTCTCGATGTTCTCGGCGGTGCAAAGCGGCGTGAAGGAAGCGCGCGAAGTCATCGAGACCGCGCGGCAGCGCCTGAACTTCGAAGGCCGCCGCACCGTGCTCTTCGTCGACGAAATCCACCGCTTCAACAAGGCGCAGCAGGATGCCTTCCTGCCCGCGATCGAAGACGGCACGATCTCCCTGCTCGGCGCGACGACCGAGAACCCGAGCTTCGAACTCAACGGCGCGCTCTTGAGCCGCTGCCGCGTCTTCGTGCTGCGGCACTTCACCGCCGAGGAACTCGGGCAGCTCGTCGACCGCGCGCTGGCCGATCCCGTCCGCGGGCTGGGCCACGAGCAGGTGCGCCTCGAACCCGCCGCGCGCGCGGCGCTGTGTTTGCTGGCCGGCGGCGATGCACGCAGCCTGCTCAACGCCCTGGAGCTGGCCGCCGCGGTGGCTTCCCCCGGCGCCGGCGGCGTCAAGACCATCACCGAAGACCTGGCCAAGGAAGCGCTGCAGCGCAACACAATCCTGTACGACCAGTCGGGCGAAGAGCACTACAACCTGATCAGCGCGTTCCACAAATCGATTCGGCATTCGGACCCCGACGCGACGCTGTACTACCTGGCGCGGATGATCGAAGGCGGCGAAGACCCGCTTTTCATCGCGCGGCGCCTGGTGCGCGCGGCGAGCGAAGACATCGGCCTGGCCGATCCGCAGGCCGTGCTGCAGGCGATGGCGGCGAAGCAGACCGTGGAGTTCGTCGGCTATCCGGAGTGCGACACCGCGCTTGCGCAGGCGGCGCTGTACCTGGCCTTCGCGCCAAAGTCGAATGCGGTCTACGAAGCCATGGGCGCGTCGCGCGCGGAAGTGAAGGCCAGCGGCCCGCTGCCGGTCCCGCTGGAACTGCGCAACGCGCCGACGGGCCTGATGAAGGCGCTGGGTTACGGCAAAGGCTACCAGTACGACCACAACTACCCCTACCACCTGGGGCCGATGGAAGCGCTGCCCGACGACTTGCGCGGCCGGACGTTCTACACGCCGGGCAATCTGGGCTTCGAGAAAGAGATTCAGAAGCGCATGGAGTTCTTCGCGAAGGTGCGCGAGCAGATCCGCAAAGGCGGCGAAGGCGCCGCAGCGGAGCCGAATCCGAAGGCGTAGCGGTGCGGTCGAGTCGTTTGGGTTCTGGGTTGTTTGAAAACTGAAGCTTTACTTGGCGGCGAGACCGAGCAGTTCGCGCACGGCCTTCTCGAGCGCTTCAGACGCCACGGGCTTGACGAGGTAGCGCAGCTTGGGGTAGGACGCGACGACGAACTCGTCCTTAAGCTGGTCGTAGGCCGAGCAGATGATCACGGGCAGGCCCAGGTTCGCGCCGGCGATGCGCGAGAGCACTTCGAGCCCATGCAGGCCGGGCATCTTCATGTCGAGCACGGCCAGGTCGATGTTGCCTTCCTGAATGCGCTTCCAGGCTTCGTTGCCGTCGCCGGCTTCGAGGACCGTGCAGCCGGTGCGTTCGATGGCCATCTTGAAGACGATGCGGATGCGCTTGTCGTCGTCGGCGAGCAGGATCACGGGCTTGCGGTCGGCGGCGGGCACGCCCATGCCCATCCCGGCGGGCGTCTTGCCGAGGAACGCGGCGCTGGGCGCCATCTTGCCGATGCCAGCGCGCGTGCCGGCGGGCTGCAGGGGCTCCGGTGGCTGTGCCGGCGGCGCGGCCGCCACGGGCACTTTGGGTTTGGCCAGATCGGCGGGCACCACCGCGTTGGAGACGCGCTGGCCCATCGTGGCAAAGGTCGCTTTCGGGCCGGTCTGCGGCGTCGCGGGTGCGGCAGCGGCGGGCGCGGCAGTCGGCAGGGGCATCGGAGGCACGGGCGTGCTGTTGCGGTCGAAGGGCGAAGGCGCGGGCGGGTTCGAGCCCGGCGGCGGCGGCGGCGGCACCGGATTGGCTCCGGATCCTGAAGCCACGGCGGCCCCGGTCATCACGCCGACCGATCCGCCAACGACTTTGCCCGTCGGAACCTGTTCTTCAAAACCCAGCGCGAAGGGAGAACGCAACCGCCGTGTTACGTTTAGCGACTTCTCCCCCGGTGGATTGGCGCCAGGTTGCAGCAAGTCCTGCAAAAACGCATTGATCTGATTGGGGTGATAACCGGTGGCCTTGAGATCGTTTTCGACGAGGTCGATGATGACCTTCTTCTCTTCTTCGTTCGCGATGAGTTCATTTAACACCGCGCGCATTTGGAACATAGGCATGCGGCGAGCTTCGAATTCGCTCACCAAAATGAGCGCCTTCGTTTCCTTGCTCAGGGATTTGATGACGTTTTCAGTGGTCACTGTCATGCCGGCCTCCAACCGGTCCTAAGCAAAGTATATACCAAGTGGTATCGGTTTGTCGCGCCTTTTCCCCCACTCAAAGATTAGGGATACTTACGGAATCGATACGGAGGGCTTCAGGATCCCGGTTAAGCGTGTCGGCGCATTAAACGACGCACCCGCTCCTTTATTTGTCAATCTTTGTGGCTTCCGCCTCGAATTGTTCGAGACGCTTCTTCCAGAAGGAGTCCTTCTTTTTCGTGGTCGCATTCTCGACGGCATACTTCGGGCGGAAGGTCAGCGCCTTGCGCTCGGTCTCAAGCGCGTCCTGATGCTTGCCGCACGAGCGGTAGACTTCGGCCAGCGTGTCCCAGGTCTCGAAGTCGTTGGGTGAAAGCTCGACGCACAGCTTGCCGAGCGCCACGTTGTCCTCGGGGGAGAGCGGGCGCGGCAGCTTCTTGAGCGCCGAGAACCAGGCCAGCGCGTTGAGCATGTCGGCGAGCAGGTCGAGCTTGCCCACGGGTTCGAAGTACACCTTGGGCTGGCCATCGGCGGGGGGCTCGAAGTGCTGCGCCAGGTCGGCGCGGTTGAAGAGCCGGCCGCTGTCGGTGCATTCGATGTCCACGGCGTACTTGCCGTCGTCGTAATGCACGAAGATGTGCTCGGGCGCGCGGACCGGCGCGAGCGGCAGGCCGGCACGCTCGCCCAGGCACAGGTAGATCTGGGTCAAGCCCAGACACACGCCTTGATGCACCTGCAGCACGCCGGGCCCGAAGTAGGGCTCGGTGCGTTCCTTGTCCGGGTCCATCTCGCCGGTGGCTTCGGGAGCGACGCGCAGTTTGGCCTTCTCGACGACGATCTCGTTCAGGCGCAGCACCTTCGCACGGCCCGAGTTCGCGTCCTCGAGGCGCTCCTTCAACTGCGCGGCGAGCCGGTCGAGTTCGCGCTCAAACGCGGCGCCGTTGTCCTTGTCGACCTCGGGGTAGCCTTCGCGCGCGACGGCGACGATGATGTCCGAGTACTTGAAGCGTTCCGGGTGCGCCTTCAGTTCGACGGCCAGCTTGGCGAGGCGCTCGCGCGGCGTCGAGGCGGCTTCTTCGGCCGCGCGCACCGTGACGGCCAGCAGCACGAGCGCGCAGAGCATGGGCAGAGAGCGTGAGACTTGAGTTCGATACGCTTCCGTAGGCATCGCAGACTCCTGTTCTTCTATTTAGACGCCTGCTGGTCCAGAAAGTGACGGATTTCGTCGGCCATGCGTCCCAGGTCGTTGGCCTTGCGCGCGGCCACGGGCAGCGCACGCAGGAAGGCCGCGCCGTAACGCTTGGTCAATACGCGCTTGTCACACAAGACGACCACGCCGCGGTCGGTCTTCGATCGGATCAAGCGCCCGAAGCCCTGGCGCAGTTTCAGGATCGCCTGCGGCACGCTGTAATGCAGGAACGGGTCCTTGCCCTGGCGCTCCAGAAGCTCGCAGCGCCCTTCGACCAATGGATCGGTGAAGACCGCGAAGGGCAGCTTGACGATCACCAGAAGGGAGAGCGCATCGCCGGGCACGTCCACGCCTTCCCAAAAGCTCGACGTGCCCAACAACACCGTGCGCCCGCCGGCCTGAAGCTTGGCCAGCAGGGCCTCGCGCGAGCCGTCTTCCTTCTGCGCAAGCACTTCGATGCCTTCCGGCGCGAGGACCTTGCGCAGGCTGCGCGCACTGGATTGCAACGCTTCGTAGGACGTGTAGAGCACCAGCGCGCGGCCGCCGCTGGCCGTCAAGAGCGCCGCAAGCGCATTTGGCAGAGCGTCGTTGAACGCGCGCGCGTTCGAACCGCTGGGCTCGGGCAAAAACGTCGGCACATAGAAGCGGCATTGGGTCGGGTAATCGAACGGGCTGCCTTCGAGCACTTCGTCCAGGCGTTCGGGTTCGGTGAGCGTCAGGCCCAACCGCTGCTTCACGTATTCGAAGGACTTGGGATGCGGCTTCGCTTCCTCATCGGGGTGCGCGCGCAGCGCGGCGGCGGACGTCGCACGCTCGCCGGGCGCTTCCGCGGCCCGCTTGAGCTTTTGCAGATCGAGCGGCGCGAAACCCGAGCCCGCGTCCGCGTGCTGGTCGCGCAGCGAGAGCGTCGCCGAGACCAGCGCAATCGCGCGGCGCTTGTCGAAGAGCTGGTCATGCAGGATCGGCGCGATGTCCAACGGCGCCGCAACCAGGCGCGCGCCGCGGCGGCCCGAACGCTGCGCCCAGTAGACGTAGTTCGCTTCATCGCCCTTCGAGACGAACTCGGCGTCCTGAATCAACTCCTGAAGGAACAGGCGTTGCGCGTTGATCTCCTGGCGCAGTTCCTTGATGCGCGTGACCTTGCGCTTCACGAGTTCCTTGAAGTCCTCGTCCAGCTTGTCGAGGGCCTGGCGCAGGCGCCCCAGCCCCGCGACGAGCAGTTCCTTCGACTGGCCGAAGAGTTCCTTCTCATCTTCGCGCAGCGAACCCGAGGCAAAGCGGCGCAGTTCCTCGCCCGCGTCGTCGCGGCGTCCGCGACGTGCCGCATAATTCGGCGTGGGCGCTTCCACCCGGCCGGCCCCGGGAATGTGCTCTTCGGGAATCGAGAGGTCGTTGGGATCGTCGTTGACCGGCGACTTGCCGCGTTCGCGCGGAACGTAGGGCGCATCGGGCGTCTCTTCGACGACGCCGGTGCGCGGGGCTTCGAGCCACGAGCGGAAATTGCCGAAGCACACGTCGGCGGCGTCTTCGGCCGGCGGCACGGACTGCAGCGCTTCCAGGATGTGTTCGTGAATCGACTGATACATTTCCTGCGGGAAATCGGCGCGCGCCTGGTCGAGTTGGAACAGCAGGCTCGGCAGCGCACCCTTGCCAGCGCTCGAACCTTTGGGCGCGCGGAAGAGCTTGTGCAGAATCTTGTACACGCGCCGCGGCGTGACTTCGCAGGCCAGATGCTCGGTCGCGACGTCTTCCAGCGTGTGCGCTTCGTCGAAGATCAGTTCGTGGTACGGCGGCAGCGCGCCGCTTTCCTGATTCAGGTCGCTGAAGACCAGCGCGTGGTTCACCACAACCACATCCGCGCCGCGCGCCAGACCGCGCGCCTTGTAGGTGAAACAGCGATGGTAAAACGGGCATTGCCGCGCAAGGCAGTCTTCGCCGACGGTGTGCAGGCGGTCCCAGAGTGCGGGGTTCTGCTCGGGCGAAAACGCGGCCATCTCGGCGACATCGCCGTCGCTCGTCTGCGCGGCCCAGCGGATCACGGGCAGGAGCGCGCCGCGCTCTTCGTCTTCCAGTTCGTGCGCGGCCTCTTGAAGCGTGTAGGTGAATTTGCGCAGGCACAGGTAATTCGGGCGGCCCTTGAGCAGCGCCGCTTCGAATTCCACGCCCAGCGACTTTTTCAGCAGCGGCAAATCCTTGTGAAAGAGCTGCGACTGCAGGTTTTTGGTGTGCGTCGAGATCACCACCGGACGCCCCGCGCGCTTGGCGAACAGAACCGCCGGTACGAGGTACGCGAGCGACTTGCCGACGCCGGTGCCCGCTTCGGCGAGAATGTGGCGGCCTTCAGTGAAGGCTTCGGCAATGCGCCCGGCGAGTTCCAACTGTTCGGGCCGGTCTTCGTACGACTTGAGGCTCTTCGAAAGCGGGCCGCCGGGGCCGAGCACTTCGGCCACGTCCTCTTTCGTCACGCCTTCTTCGGGATCGGTCGCGGCCAGCGCGTCGGCCTCTTCTTCGTCGTGCGGCGTGAGACGCTTGATGATCTCCGAATAATCCTTGAACAGGCTGCCAAGTGAGAGCCGGCCCGATTGCATCGAGGCCGCGAACTGCGAATCGACCGCGCGCGCTTCGGCGGCCTTGAGCAGGTGCTTGAGCGGATGTTCGGTACGCGAAAGCAGCCAGTTCATCTCCGCGATCACCGGCAGCGGGACTTTGAGCAAGTCGTCTTCGAGCTTGGCCCAGAGTTCGTGAATTACGCCCGCATCGGGCCGGCCGCCGTCGGGCTCGAGTTCGTAAAATTCGAGCAGTTCGGAGAGGCCGCGTTTGCCCAGGGTCGGGTGGACGATCGCGGCGAGTTCGTCGACGCCCAGGACCGGCGCGCCAAAGCCGCGCGGGAAGCCCCGCGACAAGGCCGCGCCGCGCAGGGCCGTACGCGCGGTCTCGCCGCCGGCCACGAGCCACGCACCCGCGCCGGTGGAGAATTCGAGCAGCTCTTCGAGGACTTCGTCGAGGTCCGGCGCGCCGGCGAGTTCCTTGTTGCCGAGTCCGGTGAAGCGCGTCTGTGCGAGCGAGAGCCGGCCCGCGGGCTGCGCGAGGCGTTCCAGCGTGCGCGGCTCGCCGCCTTTTTCAGGACGCAGCGCATGGATGCGCAGGATCTCGCCTTCGCCGTTCGGTTCACTGGTCAGGAGTGCGAGAAAGACAGGTTCGGCGAGCAGCACGGTTGGGATCCACGATTCGACTGAAATTGAGCTTACGCGCGAGACGCACGCACTCCCACGTCAAAAAAGACGCGCGCGCTTAGGCGGACTTCAATCGATGCGCACCGCGGGGCCGCGCTTCACCGGGGACTTCGCAATCTTCCACAACAGCCAGATCATCCCGCCCAGGCAGAGCAGCATGCACAAGCTGCCGAGCTGGCGCGTAAGGAAGCCGATGGTCTCGCATTGCCGCAGCACGCCCAACTTGCTGAAGAGGTAATGAAAGTCGTGCGTGATCTGCCGCCCGCCCGTATCGCCGACGGTGACAAGCTGGAGGATCTGCTTCTGGGCGTCGGCCATGTACAGCGCGACGCCGTACAGATTGGTGCTCAGCCAGCCGAAGCACAGCGCAATGGCGAAGTAATCGCGTTGCTTGAGGAACATGAACATCGACGCCACCGGCACGAAGCATTGCAGGAACGTGCCGCCAGCGACGCAGATGAATTCGCCCGCGAAGCGGAAAATGAGGTGCCCGCCTTCGTGGATCGGCAGATTGAGGTGGCCGAAGATGCTCCAGTAAGCGGGATCGAGCCACTGGTTGACGGCGATATAGCCCATCAGCAACAGGAGCGGCACGCGCAAGGCCACGCTGCGGTCTTCGCCGCACCACTTGGCGATGTCATCGCGGAAATGCAGATAAATGCGCGTCAACAAGCCGGGCTGGGACGCGGAAGCGGGAGGCGGCGAGGGCAAGGCGCTCATGCGGCGCGCAGTCTAATCGGCGTGCTCGAGGTGCAAGAGTCGTTTAAGCGCCACCACGTGCATGTGCGATCCCTCCGGATTTCCGTATTCGTCCGCAATTTCCAGCCCTCTAATAAAAGGAACGCCGCCATTCCGTGAAGTTATGGCGCGCCGCAAATTAGAATGGACAGCGGTCTCGCTGGACCGATATTGCTGGGACAACTTCCCGGAGGACGTGTTCATGAAGCGCCTGTTGGGTCTGACACTGGTCGTCGCGTTTGTGGTCCTGTGCCTGCCTGCCGCCCGCGCGGAAGAAGGTCCGACCGAAGCCCAGATTAAGCAGTGGGTCGAGGATCTGGGCAGCGCGGAATTTCCCAAGCGCCGCGAAGCGCATGACGCGCTGGTCAAGGCCGGCAAGCGCTCGATTGAGGCGCTCAAAGCGTCTGCGAAGAGCGAAGACCCGCAGATCCGCAGTTCTGTTGCGGACCTGCTCTCCCAATTGCGCTGGGCGGGCATCGCGCCCTCGATCAACTACGTGCGCTGCTTCCCGGGCGAGTGCCTGGTCATGGCACAGGTGCCGCATGGCCGCAAAAGCCTGGAAAGCGCCCGCGCGACGGCGGTCGGCAAGCTGCTCGAAGGCCCCCAGTTTGAAGTCCTGCGCGCAATGATTATGGAAAAGATGGGCGCTGGAGACCACAAGGCCGTCACCGACGAAGTCACCAAGTGGCTGAACCGCTTCGACGGCCAGGTTGCCGGCGCGGTTTGGGATCTTAATCTGGCCAACCTCCTTAACCCCAGCAGCATGGGGCTGGCCGCGATTGCCGAACTGCCCGAAGCCGATGCCGAGGCGATCTTCAAGGAACTCCTCGCGCTATCACCGACCTACAAGGAATCCGAGCGCAACGGATTGAAACTCTGGTCGGCGGATGGCGGGCTGGGCTGCATGGCGCTGGTGGGCCGGCATTTCATCATCGGTATGAATGCGAAGTCCGTGCTGTCGGTTGCCGAAGGCCTGATCGACGCAGTTCCGGGGAACCTCGACTCAAACGAGGACCTCAAGCTGGCGCGCCCGAAGCTGGGGGCCGACCCGGACTTTTTACTGGTCTTCAATTTCCAGCGCTACATGGAGCTGGTGCGCATGATTGGCGCGATGGGCGGCGGCGGGGAACTCGGCCAGGCCGAAAAGCAGATGAAGCTCATGGGCTACAGCGGCATGCGCACGCTCCTCTGGTCCACGTCGATCGATGGCGCCGGTTTTGAAGACCGCCTGATCATGGCTTTCGATCCCAAAGAACCGCCGGCGGGCTTGCTGAAGGTCATGGGCTCCGCGCCAGACAAGTCCAATGCTGAATCTCTGGCCTTTGTCCCCGCCGATGCGGAGAGCCTCTACAGCCTGAATGTGGACGGCCCGGGCCTGCAAGCGGCCTTTCAAGAGTTCCTGGCCGGGGGCGGCGAAGCGGACCCGGAATTGGGCGTGAAAATCAACGAATTCAAAGCAGGCCTGGCGCAAATTGAAACCATGCTCAACGTCAAACTCGGCGACGTGGCGGGCTGGATTAAGGGCTCGGGCGTGGCTTGGGCAAAGCTCTCCAAGGACCTGACCCCACCGGAACTCGGCTTGGTCGTGCCCTGCGCGGACGAAGCAAAAGCCAAGCTAATGTCGGAGTTCCTGGTCAAAGCCTTTAACGCCGCCGTGGAAGGCGGCAAGGCGCTCAAGCAGACCGAACTCAACGGCCGCACTATTTTCAGCGAAGCCGAGGATAGCCCGCTGGTCAAGACGCCCGAGCGCGCGCAGATCCCTTACCGCGCCGCGTGGTGCGTGCAGGGCCGCTTCCTGATTGTCAGCTCGGGCCTCGAGGCACTGAAAGCGCGGCTGGCAGCGCTTGACGCCAAGACCGCGGGCTTCGACATCGTGAAGCTGGGCGCGAACCCGGACAAACTCGCGAATGCGATCTACCTGGACGTGGCCGCGCTCGCGGAATACGGCCGGCGCTTTGGGCTGCCCCAATTGGTCAAGCTTGCGCACGGCGCGCCACCGGAAGCCACCAAGCTGCTCGAAGGGCTTGCGGGTCAGGAAAAAATCTTCGCTGGTCTGCCTCCACTGGTCATGCGCACAGAACCGCTCAATGGAACGTTGTCCATCACTTCGCTGCGCACGCCCTTGCCTTACCTGGCCACGGTCGTCGGGGCCGTGGTGGCAGCCTTCGTGTTCGAAGCGCCCCGTGCCCCGCGCGGCGGCCGCCCGATGCCGCCGCCGGCGCCCATCCACGGCAAAGATGAAAAACCCGCCCCGGCTCAGACGCCGGATCCCGAACCGGAGCAGCCGAAGGAAAAGTTCTAAACACGCGAAGCCTTTTCATTCACGCACGCGGGCCGGATTCCTGGCAAGAGGGGTCTGGCCCGCGCGCTTATTTCTGCTATATCCAGAGCCAAGCAAAACCAAACACTCAAGGAGATTTCGGCATGGGCTTCGACACGGTGAACATCGAACACGCCGGCGTGAAAGCGGAGATCTGCCCGCAGCGCGGCGCGATCGTGACGCAGTTGAGCGTGCTGGGCAAGCCGGTGCTGTACCTGGACCGCGCGACGCTGGATGACGGCACCAAAAATGTGCGCGGCGGCATTCCGGTGCTCTTCCCCTATGCCGGCAAGCTGGACGAAAAGAAATTCGTGCACGCCGGGACCACGATGGAACAGCACGGCTTTGGCCGCAACAAAGCCTGGGCCGTGACCGACAAGCGCCCCTACTCGGTGACCATGACGCTCGAAGCCGACAGCGACACGCGCAAGGTCTATCCGTATTCGTTCCGCGCCGAACAGACCGTGCAGGTCATTCCGGCCGGTTTGCTCGTCGAGTTGCTCGTGCTGAACCAGGACGCCAAGCCGCTGCCGGTCTCCCCGGGCTGGCATCCGTACTTCTGCTGCCCCGGCCCGCAAAAGGGTAACGTGAAGGGCGATGTCGCCGGCCTGACCGCGGACAAGCTGGGCAACGACAAGGAATTCGACTTCGGCCTCGTGGCGCCGGCAAACGGGCGCGGAAGCTTCCAGGTGCCGAGCCTCGGAAATCTGCGCATCAGCTTTGAACCCGCGATGCGGCACATGCAGTTCTGGTCGCAGCCGGGCAAGGACTTCATCTGCATCGAGCCCTTCTGGGGCCCGAACAACACGGTTAACACGGAGCGCCGCTGTGACATTCCCGCGGGCCAGGCCCGCGCGTTCTGGATGCGTATGGAAGTGCTGTAGCCTACTGACTGTTTGCGATTAGTTATTGAAAGCGGCGCACGGCTACCGTGCGCCGCTTTTTTATCGCCCAATTGTTAAGCGTTAAGCGCCCAGCACCCGCACATGCGTGATTGGATGCCAGCCGTCATCGAGAATCTCCGCGTGCGCGAATTTCACGCAGGCCTTGCCGCTTGAATCGACCAGCGCGCAATCGACGCGCGCGGGGCCGGGCTTTAGAGACTCCGGCACGCGCAATTCTTCCTGCACGAACGAGAACCCCGGCAGCCATGCGCGCACATTGGCCTTGAAGCGCACCAAGGCGCTCTGTTCGCCCTGCACGAACCGCAGTGCGAAGTCGTAGCGCTTGTAGATCGGAGCGATGCCGCGGTTGTCGATAGTCAGCGGCGCCTTGAAGCCCTGCTCCGGTTTCACCTCGCGCGGCAGCATCAGTTGGTGCACGAAGAATCGGTAGCCCAGCTTGTTCTCAAATTCCAGATACGCGTCCCAGTACTCGGCGGGGATCTCCACGCTCTTGGCCATGAACGTGGACGGGTGGTACTTGAGGCACTGGTCGAGCTGCCAGCGGATGTCGCGCGAAAAGCCTTCGGCTTTGAGCAAATGCCAGACGGTCTGGTACGGCTCGAGCGAGACCGGCGCGTGCATCCAGGCGTCGCGCAGGCCCTGCTCGTTCAAGTGGCGCGGGTACTCGTCGTACATGTGGTGCCAGACGAGGCCGTCGGGCACGACGCCTTTGGCGCGGTACTTCACGTCGAGGAACCCGTCGCCGCGCCAACCGAACTGGCGGTAGCCCGACTTCGCCGCATGCGCCGCGCCCAGCGTCCCGATCATCGAGAGCAAATGCGTTTCAGGGAACCCTTCGGCGTACGCGTCGACCAGTTGCGCGGCGCTTTCCGGCGTCGCGTTGCCGCCCATTTCGCCAAAACGCCCGGCATAGGCCACGTCCACGCTGTCGAGATTCGCGTGCCCGTTGAATTCCCCTCCCAGCGCCGCCGTGAAGCGCCGCCAATGCTTGAGGTACAACGGGTCATTGGAATCGATATCCGGGCCGGGCATGCCGCCGGATTGCGGGATCACCTTCCCGCCCAGCGCGACGTACCACTTGGGGATGTCATCTAACACGTAGGGCTCGAAACGAATCTGTAGGCTCTGCCCACGTTCCTGCGCCGCTTTGAGCGAGTTATGAATCAGGTCGAAGCGAATCTCGCCCTCGCGCGGCTCCAGGACGCTCCAGGGCCAGCGGCAGTACGTGACGCGCGTGGCTGGATACAGGCCCACATAGGGCGCTTGCGGCTTGGGCGGTTCGAATTTTTCTGGGCCCAGTTCGTCATGCCAGGAATGATCCGCCTGGAGTGCGTCGCCTTCAAAACGCTGGAAAGTCGTCGTACCGCGGTGCGGATTGAGGAGCGGCTTGTCGGTGGATGCGGGGCGGACGCGCTGCATCTGCTCAGCCTTCGCGAACTCGGCGTCCCACTGCTCGAAACTCAGCATGCCCGGTACTCCCTGTCGCCCAGTTGCACCAAAGAAAAACGCCGGAGCCTTGTTGAAGGGCTCCGGCGTTTAAGTTGCCATCAAACCGCGAGAGTTACTATTTCTTCTTCTCGGGGATCGTCTGGACGTTCTTGCTGTCCAACTCTTCGGCCAGGCGGTACGCGTCGTCCTTGCTCATCGCGACCCAGCCGTTGGCTTCCTTCGGGATCACAATGCCGCCGGAGATGTACGCCGATTCCTTGACGATTTCGGGATAATATCCCGGAACGCCGATCCAGCCTTCGCGGTCCTTCGGCACCGACTTATACGCGATCATGGGCCACGAATCGATGCCGGGGGCCTTCGCATCGGCCAGCTTCTGACCCGTAAGCATCTCGAAGCGGCGCGGCGACATCAGCACCCACTTGTTGACTTCGTCCGGCACAATGCTGAACGCCGGGAAGCGCAGGTACTTGACCTTGGATTCCTTCAGTTCGCCGGCTTCCGGATTGTTGTTCGGGGGCACCGCGACCCAGCCGTCCAGGGCCAGCGGAACCTGGTCGCCGCCGTGCACGATGGCGCGGTCTCTGCCCTTTTCCTTCTCGATGCAGCCGCTGAACGCCACCAGCGCTGAGAGCGCCACGACGAAGCTGCCGAGAACACGCAGACTGATCATCTCAGAATTCTCCTGTTTAATTATTCAATGGTAGTGTGGGGCGAATTAATCGCCCAGGGTTTCCCAAAGCTGCTTCAAGTCTTCCTGGCGCTTCGATTCCGCGATCTGCTTCACGTGCGCGAGGTGCACGCGCTGCTGAAACAGGCGCGAGCGTTCGGTCAGCTTGTCGAGGTCTTCGGCCGTCACTTCGCCCTTTTCCTTCACCTTCAGCAGGTCGCTGCGCAGCTTCTGCGCGTCGGCCTTGAGCTCGGTGGTGTCGCCCTTGAGCTGCGCGATGTCCTTCTCGACCACGTCCAGCGCCTTGATGCGGCTTTCGACCTTCTGCAGGCGTTCGGCGTGGTTGGTCAACTCCTGCGCCTGCTGCTTGCTGCTGGTTTCGGTCGAGGACTTGAACGTGTTGAAATCTTCGCGGTCCTTCGTGACGGTCTTGTTGGTGGTATCGAGAGTGTTCTTGGTCTCTTCGAGCGCCTTGCCCTGGTTGGAAGCCATGTCTTCCTGCTTCTTCAGCTCGGTCTTGGCCCACGTCTGGAATTCGCCGCTTTCCTTCTTCAGCTCGGCGATCTCCGCGTCCTTCTTCTTCATATCTTCGGCTTGCTTGGTTTTGAGATCCTGGAGTTCTTCCTTCGCCGCCAACTCATCCCGCAGGCTGCCCTTCGCCTGCCAGACGAGAATGAAGGAAACGCCAATGGCGATCACGCCCGTAATAACCAAGGGGACCCAGTTCTGCTTAGCTCCCTCAGCAGCGCTCATGGAAACGACCTCCCAAAAAAGGGCGCAAGTAAGCTCGCGCCGATTGCACGTAGTGCCCGTTGTTGGTGAAGAGCAGCCCCGCTTGGACGGAACTTCTGCCTTACGCTCTACGCCGGTGTCCCAAAAAGTACCTCTCTGGGTAGGAAAAGCAATAGGAAATCACATGTGCTTTCCCTATGAGAAGGACGAGGTTTGCCATTCCTTTCTTCAGGCCAGCCTCTATAATTATTGACACACTGAGGGCTAGTTCTTAGTCACAGAGTAGACTTTTCCAGGTCTTAAGTTAGATCCTTGCCCAGGCGCTAACCGCCTGTCCCGAATCGGTTTGCAGCGCTATTGCCTTATTTGAAGGATCTGCATGGCTCTGCCGCCCAGTAACCCGATCCCGCCCGCCAGCCAGCCCCCCGCCGTAAGCGAGGCCCAGGCGCAAGACCTCAACGAGCCCAGCGACGCAACCCTCGTCAAGCAGGCCCGCGATGGCGATAGCCATGCCTTCGAATTCCTGATGAACCGGTACAAGGCGCTGGTCTGCCTGGTGGCCTATCGCCAACTCGGCCAGCCCGACCAGGTTGACGACGTCGCGCAGGAAGCCTTCGTCAAATCGTTCACGCACCTGGCGGAACTCGAAGAACCTGGACGCTTTAAGTTCTGGCTGCTGCGCATCACCGCGAACATTGCGTTCGACCACCTGCGCAAACGCAAGCACGACGGCGTCTCGCTGGATGACACGAAAGCCTTTGCGGCGGCGGAATCCGCGGCGGCTTCCGATCCCCGCAACCGCACCGAACTCCAGACCGCCGGCGAACGCGCCGCGGGCGAGGAGCTGCGCGCCGAGATCGTCGAAGCGATTTACTCGCTGCCCGAGGACTACCAGATGCTGGCCTCGATGCGCTACCTCGAAGAGATTCCGTACCGCGAAATTGCCCAACGCACTGGCCTGCGCGAAGACACGCTGCGCAAGCGCCTGCACCGGGCCAATCAGATGCTGCGCCGTAAGCTGAAAAAATGGTGGCCCGAGCCTGATGTGTTGTAACGTCTTATCTATTGGAGCTACTTAAAGGTAGCCCGGGAGATCTGTGCACCGTGACGTGCGACGAATGTAGAGACCTGTTGCAGTTCTACGTGGACCGCGAAGCCGCGCCGCCCGAAAAGGCCGCTCTGGACGCGCACCTCTCCACGTGTTCCGAATGCACGCGCCTGCACCGTGAACTCGAGAAGTTCACCACCACCATCATCACCGTCGCCAAGCCTTTGAAGCCCGGCGGGGATTTCAACAGCCGTGTCATGGCGCGCTTCGAAGAAACCAAAGCCAAAATCGAAAAAGAACCGCCCAAGAAGCGCACCAGCTTGGGCGCGGAGAAGACCTTCCCCGTCTGGCCTTTCGCAGCGGCCACCGCGGCGCTCGTGGCCATCGGGCTCATCGCATACTTCTGGCCCGTGCACGTCGAAACCCTCGCGACGCTCGGGCGCGGCGCGAACTCGGCGCGCGTCCTGACCTATGAAGGCAACGCGTGGAAGGAACGCGCCCCACGCGAGGCGGCTGCCAATGGGGATCAGGTCGAAGCCGTCGACGCGCCCGGAACGGTTGTGGAATTGGTCTTCGCCGGCGACACCAGCGCGCGCGCTTACCTCCGCGCGCCCTGCAAAGTGCAGCTCCAGAAGCCCGCGCGCGACATCATCCTCGTCCCGGTTCCCGGCGGCATGGGCCGGCTGCATCTGCACACCGAAGCCGGCGGGAAGGGCGCGTACCGCGCGCTGCGCGTGCAGAGTCCCTCGGGCAAGTCCTGGGTCGAAGTGCTCTGCGGCGAAAACAACGGCGTGGACGTCGAACCGGGCCAGGGCGACGAACTGATCGTCTCGGTGAAAACTGGGTCCGCGCGCATCGGCAACGCCAACGACGAACAGACGGTCGCCGAAGGCTACGCGCGCCTGCTGCCCGGCAGCGGCAAAGTCAGCGAAGCCACGCAGGTCAAGCCCGGCACCTTCGACTGGCTGGAAAAGTAAAGCTGCCAGCCGGTCGGCTTACTTAACGCCCGGCTCCGCGACCGGCTTCGCCGTCGTCGCCGCGCCCCAATCCTTAAACGTGTCGAGCGTCTTGAAGTACGGCTGCATGTTTTTGTAATTGTGATTCCACGTGGTGTACATGAAGCCCAGAATGTTCGGCTGGCCCTCCAACACTTTCTTCCAGCCGGCGATGTTGTTCTTCCATTCCTTCTCGCTGCGCCCGTCGTAATAGCCCGCGATGATCTGCGGATTGCCGCGGTCGGCGAAAAACTTCACGCCTTCGGCCTTCGGCGCGTACCAATTCAAGATAATCACGTCCTTCGGCACGCCTTCCCACGAACCGTCCCAGTTTCCATTCACGAGGTAGTAATACTGATTCTTGTCGGCCAGCGAGAACGCGTTGTGATACGGCGTGAACATGTCCGACCACGTATACACCTTCGCGTCAGGCACGGTCTTCTTCACAAAGTCGTACATGTGCTTGAAGTGCGCCGCCAACAATTCGCCCGGCTTGAGGTGCTTGCCGTCGGGCTGCGGCTCAAAGCCGCCCATGCGGATCTCGTCGTAGCCCAGCATGTAGCCCGTCAAATTCCAGATCTTGTGCGCGTTGGTGAATTCCGTCTCGAGAATCTCCATCACCTTCGGATCTTCGAGCGAGATACAGTCCTGGTCCGTGTAAATGCGCTGCGTGTGCCAGAAAGTCAGCTTGAGTTTCTCGCCATCCTTGATGCGCGAGCCTTCGGTCAGCTTAAATTCCGCGGGCTTGTGCGTGATCGTGGTCTCGCCCGGGAACGGCGTCTGCGCGAGGCACGGATCGATGATCTTTTCGAAGTCCTTGCCTTCTTCGTAAACGGTCTTCCCGTCTTCGCTCGTCACCGTCAGCGGCACGAGCTGGCGGCGCACGATCAGGAGCAGCCCCGCGGACTCGATCTTCAAGTCCGTGATCTTGATTTTGCCATTCCCCAGGCGCACTTTCACCTCATCGCCTTCCAGACTATTGAACGTCATCTGCATCTTGAGGTGGTCGCCTTCCTTCGTGTAGACCGGGTTCAAGACGCCGTTGCGCCGCTTCCCGCCGCTCGACGTGATCCAGAATTCCATGTCCTCCGGCGCCTTGTCGGTGTGCATTGAACACGTGAGCATGTAGTTCGTGAACGGACGCATTTTGGCATTGCCGATAAACTGGTCGCCTTCCTGCACGATCTTGGACGTATCCAGCGCCAGCGCCGGATCGGGCAGCGCGGTCTTGCCCTTCACGATGAAGGTTTCTTCCTTCACCGGCAGGCCCGCGGCCAGGTTCGCATCAAAGTGAAAGTAGCGCCCTGAATAGCCCATCGACGCCACGCCCACGAGCAGCGTCAGGTTGAGTTCTTTCGCCGCGGCCTTGGCCTTCTGCACGCGCTCGATGTACGGCTTGTCGTCGGGGAATTTCAGCCAGCGCCCATCGCCGACCATAATGTGCGTGCAGCCGGCGTTCTTCGATTCCTTAAGAAGCGCGATAAATTTGGCGAGGCCCTCGTCGGTGCCGAAATCTCCGTTCACTGAATTCCAGCGTTCGGGGTACCCATCGGGGTTGCCTTCTCCAGCATTGGCGCGATCCACTGCCAACAGGCACATCAGCGCACATACCAAAGACAGGCCGAGCATCGGTCGCATGAGCTTTCTCTCCCCAATTGGTTTACAGACAGAATACACCTTGTCGCTTTGATTAGTTGCCTAAGTTGCGTTGATATCACGATTAATAAGGGCGCGTGTATATACTTAAATGGTTCACGTACAGGCCCAATGCCGCGCTGCAAGCGGACCGGTCGGGCTAAGAATTGGCGCTAGCGCGAGTTGTTGCGTAAAGTTCCCACATGCTCACGGTGCTTGACAGCCAGTTCCGCGTGCTGGGTCAGACCCGCAAGCGCGAGTTAACTGCGTTCCTGCACGCGCGCGGCAAGAAATTCCATTCCGAAATCATGCCTGAATTGATCATCGCCGTCGACGCGCTGAACGACACCGACCGGCCATGCACGATGGAATTGGTTCGATTCAATACTTGGAAGGAAAACGCAGCCGCAACACATGCGGCAATCCAAGCTCAAACTGCGGCCGTACTGAATTTCAGCCGCTCGGATCTTGCACAATTCTCTAATTCCAGCGGGCTCGAAACGGCGTTGCTAGAGCTGCTCAAGGAGATCGGCAACTGCCGCCTCGCCTATGGTCCGGCCAACCATGGTCCCCTCTGGATCGCTATCATCGCCCCACTCATCGACCGGATCCCGGGTGAGGGCTGTTGTTAGCCGCACAGTCCGCTTCCCAAGGGAGATCCGCGCACGCCCCAAGCGCACACGCTCCCCACTCCTTCAACTTTTAAATCCACACAGATGAATGGGTTGTGCGATAGTTCAATAAATTTTGTTTCATAACCCGGTTTTCGATGCCTATATATATAGGGGCTTATTGTTTGCGTGGAGCGCCCCCTCCACGGAGTCATGGTCAGGGGAGTGCCTCTTGGAACGTCGTTCGAAACGCGCCGCACATTTCTCTATTCGTATAACTCAATGCCAAACCGGCCCAATGTGCACAAATTTTAAGAATTTCACGCGCGCGCAATTGATTCCCGATTCAAAAGTTAAGCGAATGTACCAGCCTATTTCAGCGGAAAACGACAAATCGAGGTGCAGCGCGACTTACACGAATGTGTGTACCACGCCAGCCGTTGGCGGAACGCGTGACCCGTTGGATTTGATCCGCCGTTCGAGTGCCAGTGGTCGCGGTCTTTTGCGACCAGTGCCGCCGTTGGCAAGAAAGATCGTAATCCGAACGACAGTGACCGAGAAATGCCCTATGTGCACATTTTTGCAGGAAAATTCGCGGCGAAGCTCGCCCACCAACAACTTCGCGCCGCATTCGTTCCTTTTAGGGTTGCAAATGCCCTCGGCGGAGGCACAAAATAAAGGTGTTGCTGAATGAATTCACATCCAGCGCGTCTGTAGCCTTAGGGTGCCATTCCGTCCCCTGGGGAAACTACCGGTCTGTGGAGGCGTAAAGCCATGCGTAGATTCATGTTATCCCTGTGCGCTGCAATTGCATTGGCGTTCGGTTGCCAAGCCGCGCAAGGATCCGAAGGCGTTGGGGAAGTCGTCAAGTTGCTCAAAAGCGGCGTCGACGAAGACGTCCTAATGGCCTACGTCGAATCAAACAACGTTATTTATGACCTCAGCTACGATGAAGTCATCCTGCTGCATGACGTCGGCGTGCCGTCCAAAGTCATCGCGCGCATGATGACCATCGGCAAGGAACGCCGCGACAAGCAGGCCGCTGGCCAGTTGGGCGCGGTGCAGCCTCCGCCGAGCGATCCGCAGCCGGTTGCGGTGCAGCCCGCCGACCCGGCCACGCCGGCGCCGGTTTATGATTACGCGCCGCCGCCCGACACCACCGCGCCCGTTGCGCAGCCGCAGCCCGCTCCGGAACCGGTGCAGGCCGTCTATTACGAAAACATGCCCAGCGCGCCGGTCGTCGTCACCGAAACGCCCACGGTCAGCTTCTTCTACGAATCGCTGCTGCCCTACGGCACGTGGGTTGAACTGCCGTCGTACGGCTGGGTCTGGCGCCCGACGGTCGCACGCGACCCGAGTTGGCGCCCGTACCTCTCCAATGGCGGCTGGATCTGGACCGACCACGGCTGGTTCTGGCAGTCGAATTACTCGTGGGGCTGGGCGCCCTTCCACTATGGCCGTTGGGCCTTCGACGGTCGCTTCGGCTGGGTCTGGCTGCCCGACACCACTTGGGGTCCGGCGTGGGTGAACTGGCGTCACAGCGAATCGCACGTCGGCTGGGCACCGCTGCCGCCGGCGGCGCACTTTGAAGCCGGCATTGGCTTCTCCTTCCACAGCAAGAAGGTCGATGTGGACTTCAGCTTCGGCTTGGGTGAACGCGACTACGCGTTCGTCACGCTGGAGCACTTCTCGGAACCGAACCTGCATACCTTTGCCGTCGCTCCCGCGCAGGCCCCGGCGATCTATCAGCAGACCACGATCATCAACAATACCTACGTCTACAACGACAACCGCATCATCAATAACGGCATCAGCCCCCAGGTGATCCAGAAGTCCACCGGCAGGCAGTACGCCGTCGTCAAGATCGCCGATGCACAGGCCACCACGGGCCAGGCGATCCCGAAGACGGTCGTGGCGTCGGGACAAATCTCGATCTATCGGCCGCAGATCAAGGTGGCCGCGACGATTGAAACGCCCGTCACCATCGCCGAACGCAACAAGGCCACGGTGCAGAAGGTTCAGGTCACTCAGGTAACGACAACCACCAAGACCACGACGACGTCCACGCCGAACGCGATCATCCTGAAGCCGGTCGATCCGGTCATCGTGACCAAGGACCCCAAGCATACGCCGATCCAGACGCCGCCGGTGCAGACCTACACGCCGCCGGTCGTCGTGCAGCAGCCGCCCAAGGATCCGGTGGTCGTGACCAAGTCCAAGGACCCGGTAATCGTTTCGAAGGATCCGGTGATCGTCGATACAAAGGACCCGAAGACCAAGGGCAAGGACCCAGTCGTCGTCACCAAGGATCCGGTGATCGTCGATACGAAAGATCCGAAGACCAAGGGCAAGGACCCGGTGGTGACGCCGCAACCCCAGCGCAAGCTGACGGCCAAGGAACTGAAGGACCTCAACGACCAGATCCAGGATCTTGAAGACAAGAAGGCCAAGGAACGCAATCCAGGCAAGATCCAGAATCTGCAGAAGCAGATCGACGATCTGAAGGCGATCCGCGGTTACTAAGTAGTTTGAGTTAAAACCGAACCGGCTGGACGAGCGTTCTCGTCCAGCCGGTTTTGCTTATCAAAATGCACTGACCCCGCCGGTTATGCACTGCCCAGCAAGACGCCCGTAAAGAAGACCAGAATCCCGCCGACCACGACCTGAAACGCGGCCTTGAGGAACGGGGTATCCATATAGTGCGAGCGTATCCACGCGATCACGCCCAGTTCCACCACCACCACGACCACCGCGACGATCGTGGCCATATGGAAATCGGCAATCAGGTAGGGCAGCGTGTGCCCGATGCCGCCAATTGTGGTCATCAGCCCGCAGACCAGCCCGCGCAAGAAAGGATGTCCGCGCCCCGTGATGCTGCCGTCGTCGGAGAGCGCTTCGGCAAAGGCCATGCTGATCCCTGCGCCGATCGACGCAGCCAGCCCGACGATCAGCGCGTCATGGGAATCCTTGGTCGCAAAGGCTGCGGCGAAGACCGGCGCCAGCGTCGAGACCGAGCCATCCATCAGCCCTGCCAAGCCCGGCTGGACGAATTGCAGAATGAATTGCCGCCGCTGCATGTGCGCTTCTTCTTCGCGCACCTCCGGAGTCAGCTTTTCGCGACCTAGTTGCTCGGCGAGGTCGGAATGCTCCTGCTCTTCCCGGGCCAGGTCTCCCAAAAGTTGCCGGATGCTGGCATCGCTGGTGCGCTTGGCGGCGGTTTCATAGAAGCGCCGCGTCTCCAGTTCCATCGTTCCGGCCAGGTTGCGCACGGTCTCCAGGCCTAGGGGGCGCACCAGCCAGACGGGGCGCCGCCGGACGAAGCCCTTCACGTCCTCTCGCCGGATGTGGGGAATGTGTTCGCCAAATTTGGCGCGGTACAGTTCCAGGAGCCGGTGGCGATGACCGTCCTCTTCTTCGCGCATGCGCACGAACACGTCGGCGGTCCCGGGATAAGACTCCTTGAGCCCATCGGCGATGTCGCCGTAAATACGTGCGTCTTCTTCTTCCAGGGCAATCGCAAGCGCAAGCGTTTCGCGCTCGGAAAGATTATCGAAACTCCGCATCGCGGCACCTCATTTGAGATTTATCGGCCGCTAGGCCTGCACGTCCGCAGCGGCACAACGTTTTTGCGACAGGCCGAGCATATGCGCACGCCCGTGCGCGCCAAGCACTTCCCCCAATGCGTTCTTCGAAATGAATTGAATGGCTCCGGGCCTGCGAGGAGAAAATTACGGGGGCCGATCTTTCCATTGAAAGGCGGCGGCGGTTCGGGTATCAACCTTCCTTCGCCCGACTTCGCGTGGGGGTGTAGCTCAGCTGGGAGAGCGTCGCGTTCGCAATGCGAAGGTCAGGGGTTCAAATCCCCTCACCTCCACCATTTTTCAAAATCGCCTGATTTATCAACAGATCAAATGGCTTACGTATTGTCGCGACAAGAGTTGTATCTTCGAGACGCCAGTTCAAACCGATGATTTCGAGGATTTTTCTCTTCGAGGCGTAGTCTGCTGTAAGCCATTTGTCTTTAATCACTTGAGAGAGTTCAAACGTGTTTAGCGCTTGAGCCGCGTGGTCGTCGTTATTGCTGCATGCTGCCTCAATCTCGGCCTTCAGGGTCGCCGCTTGGTCCCGGAGTTCTTGACCTTTGCGTGCTACCGTTCCGGCCTCAAACTCACCGGCCAGAGCGACGTTCAATAGCTGGTCTTGCTGGCGCTCAATCTTAGTCAATTGCTGGCGCAACGCAGCGACCCGCTCGCGATTCTGCCCTGTCCTGGCCACTGCGCGCTCGCGAATCACGGTCCCGATTAGCCGACGCATGCGGTTGTCTTGGATTTTCAGGGCCTCAAACAGATTCAGAACCTGTCGGTCCAATTCTCGCTCAGGCAGCCGAACTTGGGGATGGCCAGGTACCTTGTTATTTCGTGAGCAGCGGTAAAAGACGTACTCGCGACCAGACTTTTTCTGAATCAGTTCGCCCGTGATGAATCCATCGCAGTGAGCACATTTAATGAGCTTGCCGGAATAGGTCAGTTCGTGGGAGCGACAGATTCGGTTGCCCATCAGTTCTTGCGCGCGATTCCAAATTCGTCTTTCAAGGATTGGTGACTGTACGCCGGGATAAACATTTTCTTTGTACGAAACTTCTCCGATGTACGCACGGTTCTTGAGAATTTTGTACAAAGTGTTTCTGGGAAACCTTGGCGAACGCTCCGTGTAGCAAATTCCGTCGGCAAAAAGGCGCGCCGAAAGCTCTTCGACGCGTATGCCGGAAATGTAAAGTTCGAAGATTCGCTTAACTACGGCAGCTTCGCGCTCATCGATTTCTACAAGACCGCGGTCATTTATGCGCGTATTCCGGTAGCCGTATGGTGCTAAACCTGGAAACAAACCGCTTTTCACTCTACGTGACATTCCTTCGCTGATGTCTACAGACATTTGTTCAGTAAAAAAACTAGCCATGTTGGCAAGCGTTCTGCGCATCATTCTGCCCGCAGGATTATTTTCAGACGGCTGCGTTACGAAGATTGCAGGAACTTCGAGTTCACTTTCAATCCGCTCAACTTCCAGCCAGTCAAACATATTTCGCGCAGCGCGGTCTACTTTATAAAAAAGAACGCCGGCCAACTCGGCTTTGTGCTTTTTGACGTAGGAGAGTAATTCGCGAAAAGTTTCACGCTCTTGGCGTGTACTCGCAGTTTCGGCGACCCGGAACAACTGAACAATTTTACCGTCCTGTTGCTTGGCGTAGCGTTGAAGAGCCTCTTCCTGAACGTCTAGGCTAAAGCCTTCGCGTTCTTGTTCGCGGCTGGAAACACGGGCGAATCCCACAAAGGATTTCATGGTCTGGCTCCCATTTAGGGTTGGCCTTGGAGAGCATCGGCAAATGCACCGAGATTCTGAATCTCCTCGATAACGCCCCGCTGATCAATTTCGGGATCAATTGGCATGATCGCGATTACGCCTTGCACGAAAATTTCAGGGGTAATCCATTTTGGACATTCGGGCGTGAGTACCAATGCCAATCGCATCCCCTGTTCATGCGCATCCTGGGCGATTGCTTTCATCACTTGAATGAAATGCTTGGGGTCTATTACCGAACTGAAATCAGGCACCTGAAGCAACGCGGCTTCGGTTGCGGCTTCGAATACTTCGACCGCGGCTTCTTTTGAAAGAAGTGTGGGTTGGATTGTTTGTGTCATTGTCACTTTCCAATTTCAAAGGTGCATAAGGACTATTTCCGGGCACGCCTACGCATTTTC
>Ga0265314_10000308_pt1 | contig 69876 bp, 65 predicted proteins | sample 4126metaG_FD_203106 | JGI IMG/M metagenome (GOLD analysis project Ga0265314, IMG submission 203106) | Rhizosphere microbial communities from Carex aquatilis grown in University of Washington, Seatle, WA, United States - 4-1-26 metaG | ecosystem: Host-associated > Plants > Roots > Rhizosphere >...
TATCCGCGACAGGGCGAGGCGCAGGAAAAAACCCTACCACCCCTAACGGACCTCGTGAGTTTTCCGATTCTCCTGTTTCGACGCTCGAAATGCTTACGATTTCCGCAGAATCGCGCGATACAACCGGCAAAGACTGAAAACGCGGCAAGAGCCATGCGAACGGATTTCTCCGGCGCATATACGTCGTTTCGATTCAGGTCGCCGGTACGCCGGCGAACTCGGCAACGGGTTGACCGCACGACCTGGCGGGACTTTGCTGGTCGCAACGCTTGATCATGGTGATTTCGTTTCCGCGATCGTTGAAACGGACATCATCCATGAAGGTCCGAATCAATAGCAACCCCCGTCCGGAATTACCTTCCAAGTTTGCCGGATCGGTCGGGTCGGGCACCAGCGAGGGATCAAAACCTGGCCCTTCGTCGCTGACGACATAAACGGCCTCGGCACGCGAGAGCGTCGCCGCCACGTGGATCATCCGATCGCGGTATGGCGATTCACGGCGGCGCTCGTCGGCCGCCGCGAGGAAAAGGTCGCTGTCGCGCTGGCGAAGCTCGGAGCTCAGCTCCAGGTTGCCATGGTAGAGCGCGTTCGCCATCGCCTCTTCCAAGGCGATGGTCAAGCGAATGCGACCTGTTTCGTCGCACAAACCCAACCGCGTGACGTGCTGGTGTAAATGGTCGGCCAGCGCTTTGAGCAGCGTGGGGTCGTTCTTCAACTCGAAAGTCCAATGGTTGGCCGCCAGGCATTCCATCAACCGCGCATCGCGCCGCTTGGCCCCCGCCGTTGCCAGCACCGATTCGACTGTCCGCAACAGGTCGCGGGCCAGCCGCGACTTGGGCACATAACTGGCCGCCCCAGCCTTGAGTGCCCGCACGGCCACTTCCTCGCTGCCGTAGGCCGTCATCAGCACCACTGGCACCAGCGGATGCCGCTGCCTTACAGCCACGACGAGCTCCAGGCCGTTGAGCTCGGGCATTTGCAAGTCGGTGACAATCACGTCAGGCACCGATTCCTCGAGGTGTAAGAGCGCCTCCGCGCCGCTGCCAGCCATCGAAACGCGCAATTCGGGATTTTGCGAAAGCAGACTGCGGGCCAATCGCCGGTCAACAGCCAAATCATCGACGACAAGCACCTGCGGCATGGTCAACCTCACGGCGTATCTCGGCGTTTGCGCCGCCGAGTGCGGCAGACCAGCCGTTGGCCGGAACCAATACCGCACGACGAGCAGAAATGAGAACTCAAACGCCGGAATTGACCTTGGTTGTACGCTCCCCCAGCGAGAAGTCAAGCATTAGCCGCTGAAGCCATCCCGCTCGGCCAACTCGTCACTTTCTAATTCGCGTCGAACCCGATCCGGCTCGAACAGAATGCCGCTAAAGAAACTGGCCGCAATGACCACGATCACGAGCAGCGCGCCGAGTCGGTGCCGAAAGTGGGGGCGGACCATGGGCAACGTACGACCCAGCGAAGGACGCTTTTGAATGGAAAAACATACACACCGACGCCGCTTGTGCCGGCGACCTGGCACCGCCCCAACCGCAAAATGGAAATCTTCACCGAAAGGGAAACCAATAGCAAGCGGGGAAGTAACCCTAGATCGAGATGGGGAGCGTCAAACTCACTCTTTGCCATCTTTGCCGTCGTCATCGCCACGGCGAATGGCGCACTGATGCCCGCATGCGCGGCAGTGGTACTGACGAGTTCTAGGTCATGGAGCGGAGCATGAGCCGGCCTGCACTGATGGGAGCACCGTGAGCGCGGCATGCGCGGCATGAAGTCGGCGGCCGATAGAAGAGCACCTGGCGAAGCGTGGGAGGCTCTATGGCAATCGCTCCGCGACGTGGCTACCTACACTCGAAATCGCCCTGGCGGCAAGAGCGATCCAGGCGACTTGGAGCGAAGAGGAACGGATGAAGCGCGCCGGCTTGGACCGGAGCGGTATTTGGCAGTTTTGGAAGTCCGCATGGCCGACGTGGGCGAGTAGGGGCGGAAACGGTTCACCAGGATTGCGCCGGTTGCGTTCCTGGTGGTTCGGATGGGTCAGAGAGGTCAGGGGGCCTGTCGATGCGTGAGGCGCAAGCGTAGGAGTTCGGCATCAAAGTCAACCACCGTCTGAAGAGAGTAGGTCGTCCCTGAATCCACGCCCGGCTAGGTCGCTTAGAATCGCGTAGAACTCTTGCATCGAGATCGGATGCTCCGGAAATTTTGGGACGGTATTGCCGAAAAGGGTGAAAGTTCGCGGTATCGGCCATTTGAATTTGAACAAGCCATGCCCCTTGCAAACTCGAAACTTCCCGTCAGGAGCCGATTCCAGACAAAATACAAAACTTCGTCGAGGCTCTCGCATTGATTCCCTCGTAGTGGTTAGCGGATTGTAGCCCGCGCCATGAAGGCCGGAAGGCAACGGGAGTTATGGGCCGACCTGCCTCTTGTCGATCGCTCGTTCCACCAAAAGCAGCGCGATGGAGGTTGAGACCATGCAACCGAGGCCAATCAGAATTCTCGTGAGGGACAAGTCACTTGCCATCCAAATTCCGGCAGCACAGTACAACAGCCCGGTCACGACGGCCAAGATGACACGGACGGTTACCCGTTTCGGTTTGTTCATCGCGGGATTCTCGCCGAATCTGAAGACGATGGCAAGCTGGGCTGGCGCATGAAAAGGCCACGCGGGAGGGCGGTCCCACGTGGCCAAACGACCGCCGCGGGTGCGTACTCCCGCGACGTTCGTATGAAGACAACAGTAGGTCGAGAATTGGCGACCACGTATGCGACAATTTCACCCCTCGACAGGATCAGTATCCGGCGACGGTCAACGCGGCCATGCCGATCAGGATGACGATCGCAAGGAAGAAACAGCAATCCACGACGCGAGCATGCTCGAATTGGTTACGCGGTTCAGGCAGTTGGTTCATAGGGATTCACGCCCATCGCGAATTGGAAAAATAACCCTAGATCGAGATTTTGGAGTGTCAAGCTGTGGCGGCACGAGCTATTTTTCGATCAGCGATTCGAGGTCATCCCGGATTGATTCGAGGTCGTTGTGAATCGGCTTGGGAGATAACCCAACCGCGCCAAGTTCCTGATCCTCCGAGCTTCAAGGCGTGGGGCTCGATGATCGGCACAAGAAGTAGGGCCGTTGGAAGGCCAGCGGTTGATGCGGCAAGCGCATGAAAAGTCAACGCAGGCGAGCCGGAAAAGGAGGCCCAGTCAAACTCGTAGCGTGGGTTCAAGGCAAATCCAGGACATCGCCGGCCGGTTGCGTCTTTTGGGCGGTATTTTTCAGCCAATCTATTGCGTGCAGCACTTGCAATAGCTCCCGTTTTGGCTGCTTTCGCTCGTCCTCTCGCCGCTGGAATTCACGACCACCGAACCAGCAGGCCGCGGCCAGCGTGATCCAAAGCAACGTGCTCAATCGAAACTGAAAGCGGCGGAGTCGCATCGCGGACCTGGAAGCGGTCTTGGAGGAGTCGAGGGCGTGAGGCGGAGTCAAATTGACTTCGAGCCACCCAATTCGTCGAGTTTTTCCATGAGCGCCACTGCCCAACCCTCCATATTGGAATTGATACTTTCTGTCATTTGCTCGATAGCGGCAACGATTGCCTTCCCGTCGGCCGTACCAGCCGAGTCGCGAATCGTCTTCCACGCGGCGGCCCTTTCAGCCTTGTGCGTCTCATTCATTTTCGGTCCTTTCGTGTTTGGCCCAAAGTATCCCCAGCAACGTAGCGGCGCGACCGACCTACGGCAAGTTACCTTGCCCTCCCGATTACCCAACGTTGCAATCGTTGCTCGACGTGCTGCGCACCCCGTTTACTTTCCCGCGATTCGTCCTGAGGGTGGGATTGCGGACTCACTCGCCGATCACCTGATACACGTTCGAACGGGCTGGCTCGATATGCACCTACGGGCCGCCCGTCCTGGGCCTGAATCGGAGTTTTGGAAGCTGGTCGAGGCAGCGGCGAAGGAAATCAGTTCCATGCACGCGCACATCTCCGCCTTCTCGAATCGTGATTGGCGCGGTGGACTGCCAGACGACTTGCGGTAAGAGATCGGGGTAACCATGCGACAAAGTGCTTTCACGTCGTCATGTTCAACGGACACAACGGACGTGGAGTGTTTATGGAGTGTTGGCCATTTTTTCGTTCGTCGCAAATCGCCATAACCTATTAGCCGAGGCGGGACTTGAACCCGCACGCTGGTTACCCAGCCCGGGATTTTAAGTCCCGTGCGTCTGCCTATTCCGCCACTCGGCCGAACTCGTCGAATCCATCGTAACGGTTCGCGAAGCGAGGCAAAAGCCCGAGGCCATCTCCTGTATTGCTCTCAATGTACCGGGCTTGGCTAATGGCTTGCACTCATGAGTCGCTCTTCACTTCGCTACGAAAAGACGTGAGCGGCTGCTGGAGGCAGCTCAGTTCCATTTCGAGCGCGGCAAGTGCTGTGCCGGCGCTGCCTGAGCGCAAACCCGATGGACCGGCCGGCGGATGGTCAGGCGGTGGCCGATGCGCTCACGGCGTATCTGAACCGCGTGCAGGAGCGTTTGCATCAGGCGGAGCTGGCTGAGGCCGAGGCGAAGACGAAGGCGACCGCTTTCGCGCTGGCTCCGCCCTGCGACCTACGCCACGGCCTCCGAACAATGGACGCCTGCGGACAACGCCTTTCTGGTTGAGCAACTTCCTCGACCGCGCCTTCTCAAGCCGCTTCGTCACCCTCAAGATCGTCGTCGAATGGAACATCGTCCCACGGGTCGCCGTCCTGGGCGAACAGCTCTTCCTCGCCTTCGGTGTCGATGTCGCGGTCATCGTCATCTGGGCTGTTGTCGCGCTCTCCGCGCCGAAGTGGATCCGGTGGACGTCCTTTGGGGGCAAAATGATCTCGCTGGTTGCTACCGTTGAATCGGTGGCCGTCGCCGTTGCGCTCCTCGGCAGTCTCGTCGTCCGGATCGATCACGGCGACTTCGTCCGCGTCGTCGAGGTCATCCTCAACCGGCTCGTGCCAAAACGTATCGTCAAATGGTCCCGACATCCGCCGAGCTCGCACGACCGTGACACGATGCACCGGCTCGCTCGACGCATGCTCACGCGAGCTCCGCTCGGCCCTGTCGAAATCGTCGTCGCTGTTGGTTCCACGGCTGGTTTGATCGCCCAGTTCCCGATCAGCCTGCTCGTCGGCGTCGTCGTGGTCGACCCAGATCAGGTCGTCGTTGACGTCGCCCACTCGCATGCTAGCCGCAGGTTCGAGCGGCTCGACGGGATGCGCTTCCTGAGGCGGCGGCTCGGTGACCTCCGGCGCATGGTAGGCGACGCTGACCGTTTCGTGATTGACATTGGCGGGCAATTGCCGAGTAGGAACCTTGAGTTGCTTGAACTGCCCAACGACATGCTCGTGGCAGGTGAAGACCAGTGTTTGGTGCCCGGCCGCGGCGAAATCGCGCAAGACGGCGACGGCCGCCTTCGCCCGGCGCGCGTCGAAGTTCACCAGCACGTCGTCGAGAATCAATGGCAGCTCGACGCCTCGGCGCGCGTACAACGCGACCAGTGCCAGCCGCAGACTCAAGAACAACTGCTCCCGAGTGCCGCGGCTTAACACCTCGACCGGAAGCGAATGTCCGTCGGAGTCGTCGACGTATAACACCTGCTCGCCCAGCGGCGTCCAGATGCGCTTGTAGTGCCCTCCCGTGAGCCGGCTCAGGTACTTCGACGCTTCTTGCAAGGTCTCCGGCTGGCGGTCTGTTTCGTATTTCTTGCGAACACCATCGATCACGTACGACGTGACCGACAGCGTCTGCCAGCGCTCGGCCGCCTCGCGGAGCCTGGTCTCGACGACACCCAGATCGAGCATCCGCTCGGCCAGCCGACGATCGCCGGCCAGCGAGGTCAGTTCCTGCTGGGCGCGGCCCCGTTGCTCGAAAAGGGCTTGCAGTTCCTTTTGAGCGGCTTGCGAGCGGCCGGCAAGTTCTTCCCAACGCGCCTCCAAATCACCGACGTGTCGACCGTCGAACCAGTCGCGAACTTCCTGCTCGTCCAAACGCTGGCCGATCGCCGCCGCGATTTCGCGGGTGAGCGCCGCACGCCTCTGGCGCAGCGATTCGCGTCGGGCGTGCTCGGCGGCACGTCGCCGCAACTCGGATTCGTCGGCCACTCCGGCCTGCCGCAACCATTGCTCACGGCGCTGCCGCCAGCGGCGAATGCCGTGTATCAAACGCGTCTGCTGACGGCGGAGCCGCGCCAGGCGCGCCTCGAGCGACTGCTGCCGCGCGGCCAATGCCTGGTGCTCCGCCAGCGCGTGCCTCAGGACGCGAAGGCGATCGATCGTCCTGGGGCCGGCCGGCTTCAGGTTGGCGTCGACGATCACCTGCTGGATGCGCCCGACGAGTGAGTCCAATTCGTGCCGACGCGCCTCGAGCTCCTGCCGCCGGCGATTCAGCCGGCGCTCGAGTTCATCGACTTGCTGGGAACCGTCGGCGAATTCCCGCACTTGGCGCGGCGAGAGCGTGTTGGGCAAGCCGGCGGAAGCCAGCGCTTGCTGCCAACGACGTCGCGCGCCGCGGCCGTCGTCGCGCGCTTGCGTCGCTCGCGCTTGGGCGGCGTCGCATTCCTGTTGTGCGGCTTGCCGCTTCGCGTCAACCGCCAGCAACTCCTCGAGTGCGGCCAGCTCCTTCTCAGCGTTCTGAAGGCGAGTCAACAACGGTCCGCCGCCGCGTGGCAGTTTCGTATCGAGGGCCTCGCGTTCCTGTTTGGCTTGTTCCAATTGCTTCGTCAACGTCGCCGATCGCTTCTGGCATTCTTCCAATTGGACGGTTGCCGAGTGCTCCAGCATGTACTTGACGCCCCCGGCCGCGACCATGCCCAAAAGGCCCAAGGCGCTCAGCCACCAGCCAGCCGCTCCCAGGAACGCCGGGAGGTAGATTCGCGTCATCAAGAGTACGACACCGACCACGAACGCCCCCCCGAGGCCGGTGAGGACCCAGCCAGGCAAGAGCTGATCGTCGAGTAAGTCCCGCCCCTGTTCGGTCAGCTCGGTTTGGCTACGTCCGAGGTGTGAGATTCGTTCGTCGACCTGCACGCGACGGCGAAGTTGCGATACGAGATTGCCCGTCGCTTCCAGCGCCGGTGCCAGCTCGTCGTGTTCGCGGCCGGCGAGACCCAAGCGAACTTCGCTCGTCAGGCGATCGACCTGCTGCCGGGCCTTGGCCAATTGCCGTTCGGCCTCTTGCTGCCGCAGACGCGGATCGCGCAGGGCGCGCGCGGCGGGGCGCAAGGCGGCCAACGTGCGTTCATCGAGCCTGGTTGTGGTCGCCGGCGATCGGTTCGAATTCCAACCGATGCGTTCACGTTCGGCGGCCAACTCGGTCGAAAGCGAATGGACATCGGCGTCCAGCTCATGGACTTGCTTTTCGAGCGTGCCAAGCCACGACTCCTGTTCGGCCAACGCCTCGATCTTTGGCGCGTGGCGTACCAAGACGTGGTTCAGTCCCAACGCGGCGATTTCTTTGCGAACAGCCGCACGTTGCTGTCGGAGCTCCGTCAGTTTACGGCGGCGTTGTTCCACTCGGATCGCCGCGGCGTCGAGCTGCTCCAGGGCCTCCAAGGCGCCCGGCGGCAGCTCGGCCAGCGATACCAGTTCCGCCTCGATCGCCGCGCGCGCTTGCCAAGGCTCGCGGGCGGCGATGGCGGCCTCGACCGCGCGGAGTGAATGCGCCACTTCGGCGGCCTCCGCTTCGCGAGAGGCGACGTCCGCGGCAAGCCGGTCGCATTCGTGGGCCAACAAGGTGTAACGCTGTGAGACGCCGCGAAGATCCTCGACCTCGTGGCGGAGCTTGTCACGTTGGGTCAGCAACGCGTCGAGTTGGCAGGGCCGATCGTCGGTCGAGAGCAGTCGCTCGCGCGAAGCCGCCAATTCTCGCAACACGACTCCGAGCGAAACGCGCCCCAGCCCGGTCGAAACGTGGTACAGCAAGTCCGCGGCGGCGGTGTCGCTGAGCGAACCCAATTCCTGGATTTCGCGCAGCCCCAGGGCGAAAACATGGTTGAACGTCGTTTCGCTGACATTTCCCAACAGATTCGAAAGGACTCGCCCGCTTTCGAGCGTGCCGTCGGCCGCGGTGATCCGTAGCTCGCCCAGCTCGCCGTGGCCGGGAGTGCCATCCCGGGCAGTGGAATTCCGGTGTGCGGCGTCGAAATGTCGCGAAATGCGATATCGCCCGGTCGAAGCGCTAACCGTCAGCGTGCCTCCAGGCCGCCCGCCACCCAGGGGCGGCAGATAGCGGCGGCGGCGCTGGTCGGAAACGCCGTATATCACTGCCCTGACAAATTGCATGAGCGTCGTCTTACCGGCTTCGTTGGGGCCAAGCACGACGTTGATCTGGCCGCCCAAGTCGCCCAGGCGCAAGCCGCTCCAGACACCGAAACCGTCGACTTCCAATTCGAGAATCTTCACGACAGTGACTCCTCACCGCTTAGTAGGTCGGCGCCCAGCGCCGCGGCGCGCGCCAGCACGTGCCGGCGGGTTGTATCGTCGTCGTCGAGGGCCAAGGCCGCACCCCACACACCTTCCGCCCGCCGCGACTTCATTAGCGCTGTCAGATCGATCCGGCCCCTGGGGCTCGTCGCCGGGGCCGCCTCGATGTCGGCCACCGCCCGCAGAAAATCGCCGAGCAGGTTCTCTTGCCGAAACCAATCGGCCGGCAACACGGCGTCGGTCGCCACTTCAAGCGAAACGCTCCAAGCGGCCGGCGAACCGCGACCGAACTGGCCGCGCAACGTGGCCAGCAGCTCCGCCGACAACGTTCCTCGGCGCAACAATGGCAAGATCGGCCCAGCACCATGAACTTCCCACGAAATGAGCAGGTCCAACCCCGGCGCCGCGGCGACCAAGGCGCGCAGGCATTCCGCGAGCGTTTGCGACAGATCGTCCTGGCTCGTGCCGGCGTCCACCGCGATGCGCTCGTGTCGCCAGCGGAGCACGTCGGTGGCCAGGGCGCGAAGGTGGGCCGCGCCGTCCTCGTCGACTTCAACCAGCGTGCAGCCGTGCGCGCCCACCTCGTTCGGTTCGCGCCCCTGCGGGGTGCCAGGATAATGTGCGATGTACGGCGCCTCCGACGGTGTTTGGCGGCCGTGCCGACCCCCCAACGCCCAGTATTGCACCGTCGGTTGCAGGGAAACCGGCGATTGCATGGAAGCGGCGCGGTCCATTATCAACTCGCGATCGGCGTTGCCGTGGGCCACTGCGATCGTGAACAAGCTGCTCGGGCTCGGATTGAAGTCACCCGCGCGAACCTCGCGCGACCGTAGCGTGCTCGTGCCCAGCAACCTCGCCAACGGTTCGCCGCCGCGGTGGTGCGGCAGTTCCTCGAACCGTCCGTGCGGAAACAAATGCACGTTGTCGGGCAAACGGATCACTGCCGGCCAGGCTTCAGTCGGATCGACCTCTCCGCCGGCCCAGTAAACTTGAATGCCGCGGTGCCGCAGGCGCTCGAACTGCGAGACCAAAAACAACGGCCCGCGCGGGCCGGTAACCTCGGCCTGCAGCACGTCTCCCGCCAGAACCACAAAATCGACTTGTTCCGCCAGGGCGTTTTCGAAAACCCGCTCGGCAGCCAGGTAAGGGGCTTCAAGAAACGCCTCGCGGAGCGTGTCAGGCACTTCGGCGACGCCCGACAAGGGGCGTTCCAAGTGCAAGTCGCTGGCGTGAATGAAACGAAACGGCCGCTGGGTCATGGGCGCCTCCTTGAGCCTCCCCCGGGACAAATTCCGACCGCGCAGTCTAGCTGAGCAGTGTAGCTAAACCAGGAAAACTCCGCTAGTTCGGTTTGACCGCCACCAACACGATCTGCCGGGCGAAGTCGATGCCTATCAGGCGGAACAGCCAGCCGAATGCGTACCGTCGCAGGAAAGCGCGGAAAAGGGGATCGTGATAGACGCGGACGATCCGCGACACTTCGAGCCCGGCCCCTGCGACTAGCCCCGCCAGCTCATCGTAGCACAGAGGTGTGCGGTGCGAGGCGTCACGGAGGTATGCCGGCGGATAATAGGTGTTGGGTGTGCTCAAGAGCAGCCGTCCGCCGGGTTCGATCGCGTCGCTCAAGTTCGTTAGCAAGCCCGGCAGATCGTCGAACGCGACATGCTCGACGACCTCGAACGCGAACACGCAGTCGAAGCGGTTTTCGATTTCCGCGAAGTCGTGATAATCGTGATCGCCGATGGGATCGATATCGAGCGAACGGTACTCGATACCGGCGCGCCGGTTGCGAAGCAACTCGCCCATGCGGCGATCGCCGGCGCCGACTTCGAGCACACGCGCGTGGTCGTGCACGCAGTCGAGCAGCACGTCGCGCACGCGCTTCACCAAAGGCAACGAGAAGATCCGACCGAAGGCTTTGGCGGCGTCGCGGCGCCGTCGATACTGATCGGACCAGGAATTATGCTTGCACATTTTTAAAAATTGCTTACGATACTGTCTTAATCAGACCGAGTCCGGCAGCGGACACACCGCGACAAGCATGGAAGCGATCGTCGCGTGTGGTTCGTCTCCGGTTGGTCTGTGCGAGTGTAACCGATGAACCACTGCATGTCGTACCGCTCTCATGCGAGTCTGGCAAGTCGTGGGCGTGTCGGTTGCCTCAATTCCGTGGCGACCCACCTGTCGAGCTTCCGCCCCAGCCCGGCAAGCGGCAAGGAAGTCGCCGTCACTTTGTGTTAGGAGGACGTACGGTGGCCAAGAAGAAAGCCAAGAAGAAGGCAGCACCCAAGAAGAAGGCAGCCAAGAAGAAGAAGTAGTTGGCTTAGCGGCGGCCTGACATTGGCCGCCGCAACAAAAGGAGGCGGCCCAAGGGTTCTACCCGAGGGCGGCCGACAGCAACGACGAGAAAGGAACGCCCGGTCGAACGCGACCGGGCGTTTCTATTTCCCGGGCGTTTCTATTTCCAAGGTGCCTCGATTTTCAACGACCTGCGCGAGGGCCAGGATTGGTTTGACGGAAAATCGTCAGCAGCCGTGCAAGGCGTGACGGTGGAGTTGCGGGTTGAGGGCGAAAAGGGCTTCAACATGCTGCTAGTCCCCGGATTTCCGCTCGTCGCCGCTCGTGGCCTCGCTTTCCGGCGAGTCGGCCGAGTCGTCCTTTGCGCTGCCGTTCACGACCAATGCCATCGCATCGACGATGAGTCCTTTCCGCACAGCACATGAATGCCGATGATCGGAGCGCCCTCGCCGCTAAGCGTGTGGGGCGTCCCCTTGCCACGGGCGCCGATCCAATCGCTGGTGTAGGTATCGGCTGGATCAAGCTGCCCGTCGTCTCGGACGCGCATAAACACCAACTGAGGTGCGTTGACATAAGACCGTGCGTAGATCTTGACCACCCCGACTGCGTAGCCATCACGCGCCATAGCCCCGGCGGGCAACTGGCGCTGATGATCGCGCACAAAAATGGGCACGATCTGGTTAACGCACTTTCATAGCTGCTCGTTTCGAGTGCAGGCGTCACGACGACTTTCGGGGCACCTCGTCCGCCGTGAAGATCGTTCCGCTAGTTACCGGGTGACTTCTTCATCTGCTCCATTTTCCTCTCCAGCTCCGCTTTAAGCGACTCCAGGTTAAAGCTCGCGCCTTTTTGCATCGGCGGGTATTCGAGGAACGTCTGGGCCATTTTCCCCACCTCCTGTTGCACCAAGACGAATCGCCAGAATTCGTTAGCGAACCAGGCATAGTAATTAATCGATCCGTTCTTGCCATCGAACATCCCGGTTCGCTCGAACGGGTCGAGGCGGAGGTTGCAGAGGATGGGCCAATCGACCTTTTCCGTGGCGCCGAGCCAGCCGTTTGGCTGGTTGGTGAAGCGATATTTATAGTCGTCGATCCGCACGGCGCTGAGCGTGCCCTCCGTGAAGTAGAAGATCTCGTGGCGCGCCGACGGACCCTTGTTGGTGATCAGGTCCATCTGGTTGTAACCGTCGAGATGAACCTTGTAGGTCTTATCGCCGATCTGTTTTCCCTTAAGCAGCTCCGCTGCGATGTTTGGGTTGCCCGCCGCGGCGACGAATGTGGGGAACCAGTCCAGGCCGGAGACGACTCCGTTCTGTACCGTGTCTGCCGGCACCTTACCGGGCCAACTGAGGATGCAAGGCGCCCGAAACCCGCCTTCCATGGCCGTCCCTTTGCCGCCAGCAAAGGGCGTCTGCCCGCCGTCGGGCCATGTGAAGTTCTCGGTACCGTTGTCGGTGGTGAACAGGATGATGGTATTCTCCTCAAGGCCTTTTTCTTCGAGGTTCTTCATCACTGCGCCGACGATGTCGTCGAGCTGCGCCATGCCGGCTTCCTGGATGGACCAGCCGTTCTCCGGCGTGCGCAGGCTCTCGTATTTTTCCGACAAGTGTGTGACGACATGCATGCGCGTCGGATTGAGCCAGAGGAAGAACGGCTTGCCGTCGGCCTGGGCTTTGTCGGTGAACTTCAGCGCGAGATCGAGAATTTCGTCATCCACGGTCTCCATCCGTTTCGGATCGAGCGTGCCGGCGTCCTCGATCTTCTGCTTGCCGATCTTGCCCCAGCGCGGTTGCAACGTGGCGTCGTCCTTGTCGGTCGCCCAGGAATGAACCATATTGCGTGGACCGATCGAGTCCTTGAGGGCCGGTGGGTAATTGCGATGGGACGGGTCTTCCATCGCGTCGAGGTGATAAAGGTAGCCGAAGAACTCGTCGAAGCCATGCACCGTGGGGAGGAACTCGTTGAGGTCGCCCAGGTGGTTCTTGCCGAACTGCCCGGTGGCATAGCCTAGGGACTTGAGCACTGTTGCGGTCGTCGGCGCGGCCGCGGGCATCCCAATCTTCGCCCCCGCCTGACCGACCGTCGTCAGGCCGGTGCGGATCGGCAACATCCCGGTGATGAAGTTCGCCCGGCCCGCCGTGCAGCTCGCCTCGGCATAGTAGTCAGTGAACAGCATCCCCCCCTTGGCCAATTTGTCGAGGTTCGGCGTTCTGCCGGCCATCATGCCTCGGTGGTAGGCGCCGATGTTCCAGATTCCGAGGTCATCGCCCATGATGACCACGATGTTGGGCTTCTTGCGCGACGCCGTGCGAACTGCGGGCTGGGCCCCCACCTCATTTCCGCCCGACTGGGCCAGCAGTAATTCCTTGCCGAGGTCCGTCGGGCAACAGGGTATTGCCATTTCCCGCGGCACGTCGGACGACTCCGCGACCTGCGGCGCCGTAGCGGGCGAGTCGGCGGCGGCCCGTCGAAGAGGGTCGAATCTGGCGGCCGATGCCGCCAGACCGAGCACCACACCCAACCCAACGCACATGAGTGACAGAACCTCGCGACCTCTCAACATACCACCGCTCCTGATGCGAGACTGGAATTTGTGCTTGGGCGCCACATTGCTGGAGCGAGTTTACCAGGACGGGGCGGCAGCAACAACTTGCTCAATTGACGGGCGACGCCTATCTGGGCTGGCCCAAGAAAAGGGCCAAGATCAGCGACATGCCGCGCGCCCCGAGCTGCTCTTGCGCTTCTGCCGGTGCGAGGGAGCATGCGGCAAGCCTAGCCCGAGCCTGGCTGCGGGCGGGCTGGGTTGCGGGCGATGGGTCCGCTCCTGGCGAGATGCCATCCCTTGCCCAATTCCCGCCGGCGTGGGATGTTGGCGGGCATGGCCATGCCCCTCGCCAAGCTCGTGAACATGCTGAAGCCGAAACGCCGCTGGGGTCAGTTCAGCCTGGCCACGCTGTTGGTCGTCGTGACCGTGCTATGCGTGGGATTGAGCCTGGTCGTCGTGCCGGCCGAGAGGCAGCGACGGGCTGTGGCGGCCATTGAAGCGCTCGGCGGTGAAGTCAAATACTACGAGCGCGACCAGGAGGGGACCGACCAGGAATCGAGCGAGACATTCCCCAGGCCATTCCTGCGACGCTGGCTGCCGCAGGACTACTTCGATGAGGTGCGAGTGGTTTCTCTCGGTCACGTTGAAGTCACGGATGTTGAGCTGGCGCACGTGCAGGGGCTGGCGGAGTTGCAAGTGCTTCTTCTTGATGGCGCTCAAGTCACCGATGCTGGGCTGGCGCACCTGCACGGGCTCACGGAGTTGCAAGAGCTTTCTCTCGAGGGCACCCAAGTCACGGACCTCGGCCTTGCCCACCTGCAAGGGATGACTGGCCTGCGATGGCTTTTTCTCAATGCAACTCAAGTCAAGGGTGCTGGTCTGGCGCACCTGCAAGCCCTCAATCGCTTGGAGTGGCTTCATCTCAATGGCACTCAAGTTACGGATACTGGCCTGGCCCACGTGCAAGCGCTGACGTGGCTGGAATGGATTTCTCTCGAAGACACCCAAGTTACCGACGCTGGGCTGGCCCATCTGCGCGGTCTGAAGTCGCTGGAGATGCTTTTTCTCGGTGGCACTCAAGTCACGGACGTTGGCCTGGCCCACCTGCACGGCTTGACAGGACTACGACAGCTATTTCTCGATGGTACTCAAGTCTCTGACGGTGGTCTGACGGAGCTTCGGCAGGCATTGCCCAATTGTCGAATCGAGCGATAGACGCTGACATACTGGCGATCCGATCCTCCTTCCGTGAGTAGCGCCACGATCCCCGCGCGTGGGCCGAGTGCAGCGCCGGCCAGAAGGCAAAGCTCACCGAGTGCGGCAAACCCGTCAACGGCCTCGCTGCTCCAGCAGTAGCCCGGCCCTTGCCCGCCGCGCGTCGGCGCGGGATGCTGGCGGCATGATCAGGCCTTGATCGGCGGCTTCCCGCCGACGTGCCCGTCAGGAAGAACACAGACAAGGCCGAATCTTCAGCGCCTCGATCGGCATTCCTTCAGCCCGAAGTGCTCTTTGCCAAGTTCGTCGACCCACGGAGCGAGCGGCAAGCGTAGCCTGAGCCGAGTCTCGTCCGGGTGCAGGCTGAGTGCGCCCTTGACGACTAGACGATGGAATACCCGCCGCGCGACTCTTTCACGATCAATTGAATGAAATGCAGTTTACGCAACACTCGGCGCGACATGACGAAGGGGTAGAAGTCGTGTTGGCCCATGCTTCGCGCCAGTTCATTGAGCACCATGGTTAATTGCACCCAAGAGTTCACCAGCAATACGACGCGCTTCGCATCCGAAACATCCGGGTCGTACAGATCGCTCACCGAGAACGGTTCCACTGCCGCTTCCACGTCCTCGCCGCGCAAACCAAAGCCCAGCGCGGTGTCGAGACTGTCTACGACATGAAGGTAATGGGCCCAACATTCCGCCCAGTCTTCCCAGGGATGCACGGAGGCATAAGAGCTGATGTGTCGATCCGCCCAGTCGGGCGGCGGACCCTGTTCGTAATTTCGCTTGAGCGCCGCGGCGTAGTCTTGCCGCTCGTCGCCGAAGAGTTCACGGAATTTCTGGTGCCAAGGCGTGCCTGCGACTAGACGGTCCCAGTAGTAGTGGCCGATTTCGTGGCGGAAATGCCCTAGAAGTGTGCGGTAGGGTTCGCGCAATTCGTTCCGAGTCTTCTCGCGCATCGAGTCGTCAGCCTCTTCCACATTGAGCGTGATCAGGCCATGGGCATGGCCGGTAAGCACCCGCGGCCCCTTTTCCGGCGAACGTAGAAAGTCAAACATGATTCCCCGTTCGCGATCCTCGTTGACCCTGGACTTAACGGGAAGTCCCAAACCCAAAAGTTGTGCCACCAGCAGCCGCTTGGCATTTTCGATCTGACGCCACCAGCGACGGTTGTCGGCATCGTCCAGGTTTGGAATCGTTTGGTTCAGTCGGCAGGAGCGGCATAGGGTTTCCTCCTCTGACGCCGGTACCAGCCAGTTGCAGCCCGCCGGGGAATCGAAGTTCTCGCAGCGCCGCCACAAAGGTGCGTTTTTTTCCGTTCCGTGCAGTCTCCAAGCGTCCGGGTTTGGACCTGGTTGCAGCGCGCACACCAGCGCCATTTCCGGCTCATAGCCCAATACGGATTTACATCCGAGGCAGAGGCTGTTACGGAAGAAAACTGGCCGTCCGCACTGGCAGCGATACTTGTGTCCGCGTCCCGATGGCTCCTCTGAGCGCCAAACTTCCGCCAGGCGCTTGGTGATGGACTCAAAGATGCTGATCATGGAATCACCGCGAGTTGGTTGACACAGCACGCACCTTGATCGCCAAATGGCATGTCGTCAGCACCCATCTTGAGCATGACACACACTGCCGGCGTTCTCAAGGTCGAAAAAACTGGGGGAAGAGTTGGCGAAGTTGTAGGAATTCGTCCGGGCGTTCGTCCGAGAAGGCCAGCCGATTCATGAGGTCGAGCGCGGTTTGTCGCAGAGTTTGCTGCGCTTGGGACACGACGTTTTGGGGCAGTTCCTCCGCTGGCACGGCGAACCCAGCGCCCGGACCGTGCGAGCCCGCTCCTGTGCCCAGCAGGGAACGCTGGCCAGGTCGGCGCTCTCCGCCATGAGCCCAGCCGCTTCCGGCAGACCCGTCGGTGCCGGCAGCAAGCGGAAAGCGTAGCCCGAGCCGAGTCTCGGCTCTGAAACTCACTCCCAGGTAAAAGCCGCACAGAGGCGCTCGTATGCCAAATTCTTGCACCCTTGCTACCTGCGGGGCATAATGCAGGGCGACGACTACAGTTTCGACGTTTTCTGGAAGCGGTGGTCGTGATGCATGACTCGTTCGACGAGTGGGCGTTTGTTCCGGCCCTGTGACATTGCATGTCCAATACCGACCCATCGCCGCAATTCTTCAGCACCCACGGCGCGAACATCGAGGCCCTCGTCGCTGACTTCGAACAGGCCTGGCGCGGTGGCTGCCCTCCAGCGCTGGCCGACTTTCTGCCGCGGGAGGTGGCTAAACGTCGCGAGGCGCTCCTGGCCTTAGTCCCTGTCGACCTGGAATATCGCTGGAAGCTGGCTAATTCGCTCGATAGTGTGGCCGGGTCGCTCGATAGTACACTCGCTCCGAAGCCCGGCGGTGGCCTCTCTCGTCGGCCGCGGATCGAAGAGTACCTGCGCGAGTTTCCTGAACTGGCCCCAATTGGTGAACTGCCGCTGGAACTGGTTGCCGTTGAATATCGCGCACGTCATCGGTGGGGGGACCGGCCGCCTCGTACCGACCCTACCGCGCGGTTTCCGTCACTAGGCGCCGCGCTCGCCGCCGCCCTGGGTCGCGTCGATGAAGAGCTCGCCGCCGAGGAGTTGACGGTTCCGCTCGAGCCAGCCGCCGTTGGAACGGACGAATTCCGTAAACCATCGGAGTGGCCCGTTGTCCCCGAGCACGACGTGCTAAAGTTCCTGGGCCGAGGAGGCATGGGGATCGTACTCCAAGCGCGGCACAAGGTGCTCGATCGGCTGGTGGCCGTCAAAATGCCTTTGGCGGGCGATTGGATGGACGACGCCGACCGCCAGCGATTCCTGCGCGAGGCCCGGGCAACCGCCAGGCTGCGGCACCCCAACATCTGTACGATCTTCGAGGTGGGCGAAACCGGCAATCGTCCGTATATCACGATGGCCTTTATCGAGGGTGAGTCGCTGGGGCAATGGGCTCGGCATCAAAAGCCCAAGGCTCGGGAAGCCGCCGAAATGGTGGCCGTGCTGGCCCGGGCCGTCGAATTTGCCCATCAACAGGGTGTCGTCCATCGCGACATCAAACCGCAAAATGTAATGGTCGACCGGGCGTCGGGCCAGCCTATCCTGATGGATTTCGGGCTGGCGAAGGAAATGGCGCTGACTCAAAGCGAGTTGACCCAATCGGGGCAAGTGCTGGGTACACCGGCCTACATGGCCCCGGAACAGGCGGCTGGGCAACTGCGCGATGTCGGACCGTGGTCCGATATTTACGCGCTTGGCGCAGTGCTCTACCATCTGCTTTGCGGACGCCCACCCTATGTCGGCAATAGCGGCGAGGTACTCCGTCAGGTGCAGGTCGACGAACCGCCCGCCCCGCACAAGCTAGCCCCGCATACGCATCGCGATCTGGAGACGATATGCCTGACGGCAATGGCGCGAGAACCACTTCGGCGCTACGCCTCGGCGGCCGCGTTGGCGTCGGACTTGCAGCGTTTCATCGATGGCGAAGCCATCCTGGCGCGGCGTGAAGGTTGGCCTCGCAAAATTTCTCGAATGATCCGCCGCCGACCGGTGGTCGCGGCGCTGACCACGATCTTGCTGCTCACCATCGCCTGGTTCACGTACTCCGCCTCCGCAACGAGGCGCACCGCCGAGTTGCAACGAGTTATTCGAGACCGAATCGACGCGAACGATTTGACGCCTTCGCATTTCAACGATACGGAAGCCGAGATCGACCGCCTGGCCACGATGGTCCCTAAGCAAGCCGAGCTGGACCGGGAACAATTTCACCAGCGATTCGCCGCATCGATTCAGAAGGCCATCCAGAAGGAACGCGTGCCGGAAGACGAATCGGCGCGGATCGAGGCTGGTATCGCCGCGCTGGCGGTACGCGACGGAACTCGCGCCGCCGAGCTCAGCGAAAAACTAGCCGATCGCTTGCGCGATTGGCAACTGGTTTTCGAACTTGGCCCTCCCTTCGCCAATGTCGCTGAGGTTTTCGACCCTGAAGTGGTCCACATCGACGGCGACCTGCTCCGTGCGAAGGCCGGCACCATCGCGACTCGCGTCGCCTGTGTCGGCGACGCGCGCGTCGAGGCGGAGTTTCATTGCGATGACATTCCCAAAAGCCCGTTCGGCGTACTCGTCGGCACCGATTCGCAAACCCCGAGGGGCGTTCAGGGCTACGGCTTCCTCGTTGGTCCAGCGACGCATGCCGGCGACCACAAACAACCACTGGAATTGGTCATTTTGCGCAACGGCGCGCCCTTGCGGCGCGAGCCGCTCGACCCGCCGGTCGGAGCATGGCGATTCTCGGTGAGCAGGGTTGCGAACCACCTGAGCTTCAAGTTGAACGACCTGCCGGTCGTCGATTTTCACGACCTCGTTCCATTGTCGCAAGCGAAGTCAGCCGTCTTCGCCGTCGAGTGGCCTGAGGCGCTGGGGCTGACGTCGCTGCGCGCCGACAGCCGGCCGCTTCCCAAATCTGCCAGTCCATTGGAGAGTGGCGACGACCAGTTCTCACGCGGACGATTTGCCGACGCGCTCGCGGAATATCAGGATGCGGCGGTAACTTCGACCACCTGGGAATTCAGTCAGGAGGCACGCTATAAGCAGGCACTTTGCCTCGTCAAGCTCAGTCGACGTGAAGAAGCGACGCTGCTCTTGGAAAACCTCTGCACCGAACAGGGCGAACGGTGGCCCCCCTTGGCCTTCTGCCAACTGTGGTCGAATCGCTTGCAAGACGGCAAGTTGGATGAAGCGTTCGCGGTTTTCGAGAATCTATCAACTCGCTATCCGTCCGAATTCCTTCGTCCCTTGGTTTCGGTCGATTTGATCACGTCGATCGTCCGAAAATACCACGAAAGCGCCAGTGGAGCGTCGCAGTTTTTCTTCAACGCCGACCGCGAGCGCGACTTGGAGCGAGCGGGCAAAGTGCAAGAGTTTTTTGGGATGACCGGGCTCGACCATGACATGACGACGTACTGGCTTTATCGCTCGCGGATGATGATGGGCGACAACCAGCGCGCGATCCAACTGGGCGAACGCCTCATCCGCGACGCCGCAAGACTTGACGAATCGGGCCAGTCGCGCTGGGTGCAATTCGTCGAGACGTATGCCTGGTTGTTGCGGCTGCGGGATGGGCCACAACGGGCATTGAATGAAATCCAATCGCAAATGAACAATGCTCATCGGCAGGAGCGTATTGGATTGCTCGTCGAGCAGGCCCGCTGCCATGCCGCCCTGAATCAATGGGAACAGGCTCAGCAGGATTTGGATGAATTAAACCGGGCGCTGCCCGCCGGCAAATTGGATTATCGCTTTCACGCCGAGGCGTGTTTGCTGCGCGGGTTCTTCGCCGATCGCAAAGGCGATGCCGGCGCCGCGCAGGAGGAATGGCTCAAAGGTGTTCCCGGCGCCATGCCCGAATACGCTTGGAACAAGCTCGTTCGCATCGACGATTTGGCGCACTCGCTGCTTTTGGCCTCACTCGCCGACAAGTTCACGACGGAAGATCTGGAGATCATCCTCAGCCGGGTGACGGGACGCTTGGAAAAGCACTTCCCTCGTTCGATCGTCAAGGGTCTTCTGGGGATGCTGCTGGACCTCCCGCCCGCCACGTTGGCCACAGTCGTCCGTCAGACTTGCCGCCGGGCAAGTGCGCGCGAGCTTGCCAGGCAAATCGCCTTTCGCGATTTGGCGATCAACGAACTTTTCCGCAAGGTCCTGGGGGAGTGCTTTGTGCAATTGACCGCCGCGATTGTGCTCGACGACCAGATTTCGACCGACCAGGCGGCGGTATGTCATGAGGCGGGCGAGGGCCTTTTCACCGCCTATTACGCGGGCAAACTGACGATGCCTCTGGTGCTGAAACTGGCCCTGACCTGGAAGGGGCTGAGCGACAGCCAAGGATGGGAAGGCGTTGCGCCGGCACTCGCACCCGAACTGCGAGGGCCGTTGGCCTACATTTTTGGAATCCGTCACCGGCGACTCAAGAACCACGAACAGAGTGCGGCGAAGTTTTTCGACGAAGCACGCAAATGCGCCAAGCCAGACTCGGCGTTAGGCCGTTTGCTTCAGAGCGAGCTGGAAGGAGGTAAGGACAACCGGTGAAAGCGTTCGAGGTCCACTACCCCCATCGAACCACGACGAACCGTCGTCATGCGCTCGACGGGGGCAAGCCCTCGTTATTCTACATAAGTCGCGAGAGACGCACGGCCCCGTTCACGGGGCCTCCCGCGAAGCGGTCGTAGATCCGGCATTCATGCGCATTCATGCTGGGGAAAACGGGTGTGGATTATTGCGTATCAGTCCCGTTCACGCGGCTTCCAATCCTCTGGCTTAAGCCATTTTGCAAGCCTCGTGAACGGGGCTGGAAGGATTTGGAACCAGCAGCACCTGCGCCGGCCCTACCCGCCGCCCGCCGGCACGGGATGCTGGGGCATGGTCAAGCATCGACGCGGAGATCGGGAAGTCGTGGAGCTAATGCTCGCGGACAAAACCTTTACCATCGCGGCCAGCGCATGAAAAAAGGCCTCGCAGGTTCTGCCGCAAACTACGAGGCCTTTGGGGACTGCCTGGCGGGCGGTCGCTACTGATATCGTCTTGTTCCGAATACCGACTTCAGCCATCCTGCCGGGCAAACCTCTTCGCGAGTCCGCGATGGAGCAAGGAGTGACTTTGACGATCGGGCGGCCGAGTCCATGCAAACTCGACAACCTGCGTTACTAATTCCAGCCTTGACCGCGGTCGAGCGCGCGGTTTCCAAAGTAGAGGAGCCGTGGGTGCGGTTCCAACTCAAGCTCATCGTTTTTGTTTCCGCTATTCACGCAATCGGCACGCCAACACGCCAAGTGTTGGCCATCGTGATCAGATTCCGTCCAGGAGCATGATCATTTGCGAATGGAATTGGACAACGTCAATTTCGCAAACTACCGATTTGGTATTGCCGCGCAGCGGCGACTCAAACCAAAGTCCGTAATCCGAGGAGGCCATTCATGCGTATTCAATGGTCGGCGTCGAACAGGCGCCAAGGTTTCACGCTGGTAGAATTAGCCGTGGTCATCGTGATCATCGGCGTTCTGGCAGCCTTCGGTGTGCCGCGATTCCTCAAGTCGGTCGAGCGCTCCAAGGCGGGCGAGGCGGTCAGCTACCTTTCGGCCGTCCGTTCTTCGCAGGAGCGGTACCAGTCGCAGAACGGCACCTATGCCAGCGATCTGACAACCCTCGACCTCGTGATGGCCAACCCGAAGTATTTCACGGTGGGCACGCCCGCCGCTGGTGGCACAGGCTCGCTCCAGGATTCGTGGACACTGACGCTGACTCGAGCCGGGGCGTCCGCCGGTTACGGCGCGTATACCGTGGTCTTCACGCAAGACGGGTTCGATACGACGAACAGCACCATCGCAACGATGCCGGATATCAATCCCATGGGCCAGTAGCAGGCATGCGATTGGCAGGCCTGCGGAAACAACGCCCTTCGCCGAGTCCTTGACGGCAGTGGTTTGGCGGCTGCTCTCGTCGTTGGTCACGCCAACAGTTGTCCAGACGCAGGTCGTTCCCGGCATCGGAGCGGGTTTGACGATCCGGCAATTGTTTCAAAGCGAAGGGCAGGACAAAAAGTCGCTCGCCGTACGTTTGTGCCCGTTGTGGGCCGTGAGGATGAACCGCCTGTTGAGCTGCGGCTTTTGCCCCGGCCATTGTTCCGTTACGAAGCCGACGAAGCGGAAGGAATCGTCGATGGTGGCCTGTTTGCCTTCGTGCAGGGGACCGATCCGCAATCACTCTTGGTGATCGAGGCCCGCACCGACCGGGGGACGGCAAGTTGGCATTTCGCGTTTGCTCGCCTGGCGTCGGGTGCCGTCGCGGGGCGTCTTGACGACCGTGAGGTGTTTTCCGTTGCGAAATACGATTTCAAGCGTGACCCGCGACAGCCCTTTTTGCTGCTCGGAAAGCAGTCGGTACCCTGAGGGCTGCACCGGCAAACCTCGGCGGCGCGCGTCGACACCAAGGAACGTCGCAAGATCGTCCTTTGAACTGGTGAACGAATTCCATCCACGGCAAAGCAAGGGGTTGCGGCGCGTTTCTTGACGCTGCAATCCCCGCAAGCGCGATCGCCAAGCCGCAAGGTTTGTCGATGGCTCAGCTTTTGCATACATACTTCCTTTGGGAGGTAGGATGGGGACATTTCTACTGAACGCGACCGAAGACATTTCTACTAGCTTTTTGACACATGCCCTGAATCTCATGTCCTGAATTTACTTGCTTCCGGCCGCCGGTTGTGCGAGCCTATAGGTTGATCCTGGGTGGGGCAGCCCCTGGGTGCTTTGGAACGCCAGTTCGTCGCAGAGAGGAGCGTCACCATGGGCTCGCTATGGTTCCAACGTCATCGTCGCGGCAACCTTCAGTGGTGGCCGGTTTTCTTCGTGGGACTCGTCAGTTGTTGTATGACGGCAGTGGCGGGCGATCCGTCGGATGCCGCGCCCGATGCGGAAATGCTGTTAGATGAACAACTGGCTGCTGGCGAATTTGCTCCCGCCTTCGATCAGGCCCTGCGCGAGGCAGATCCGACCATGCGCGATGAGCGATTGAAGAGAGTCGCTCAATCACAGGCCGAGGCCGGTGAACGATCGGCCGCTCTTGCGACGATCGGTTCAATGAGCGACGACCTCGCGCGCGGTTCCGCCGTCGACCAAGTTGCCAATCAACCACATGGTGGCCCGTCGCCCGAAGGGGCGTTCGGCGGAGGCGGAGGCGGGGCCAACTTCGGAGAACTGGTCGAGCTAATGACTTCGACGATCAAGCCCGAGAGTTGGGACGAGACGGGTGGTCCCGGCACGATCAAAGAGTACACCAACGGCGTTTATGTCGATCCCTCAGGCGTCGTTCGACCGGTAACCGACCGCGATGGAGGAGGCCGGCTGACCGAATTCCGCCGCGCCGCGCACCGCGCAATTCATTCCAGCGACGCGCGGCGAACGTCGCCGTTGCGAAAGGTGTCGCTCAACCGTCTTGAACGCGAGGTGCAATTGCGGCTTGCCGCGGGCCGCCCCTTGGACGAAGACATGTTCTTATTGGCGGGTTTGCAGCGAGTCCAGTACGTGCTGACGTATCCCGAGACGTGCGAAATCGTGCTGGCCGGTCCGGCCGGCGATTGGAAATACGATCGTGAAAACCGCATCGTCGGCGCCGAAACGGGTCGCCCCGTGTTGCAACTCGACGACCTGGTCGTTTTGCTCCGACATTTCAACTCCACGGAGCGCGGTTCACAAGCGGGCGGCGAATTCGGTTGTTCGATTGATCCTACCGAGATAGGCCTGGCCAACGCCCAGGTGTTTCTTGTGGAGTCGAGCGCCAAACCTCTCAAGGCCGGCCAACGCGGCAAGTGGCTGGAACAACTCCGTAGTCAAATCGGCCTGCAAAACATCCGTGTATTCGGCATCGACGGGCATTCGCGCGTCGCCCAGGTCATCGTGGAGGCCGATTACCGCATGAAGCTGATTGGGATTGGGCTGGAGGAGGGAACGGCCGACGTGCCGAGCTACCTGCACGCAATCAAGCTGGCCGCCGGCGAGTCGCCGCGGCCGATGGACGTGCTCCGCTGGTGGTTCACCGTCAATTACGACGCAGTGCTCACCAGCTCCGACCGCGACGTGTTCGAGATCCGTGGTCAGGGGGTCAAAGTTCTCGGCGAAAACGAGATGCTGACGGCCGCTGGGAAACAGATCCACACGGAAAAGGCCGATCCATTGAACGCGGAGTTCGCCCACAACTTCACCAGGCATTTCGCAGACCTGGCGGCAAAGTACCCGATCTACGCCGAGCTGCAGAACGTATTCGATCTGGCCCTGGTCGCTTCGCTCTTGAAGTCTGAAGGGCTGGCCGACCAGGTCGGCTGGCACATGCTGTGCTTCGGCGACCCCAGCCAGTATACGGTGTCGCGTTTTCCGGTGCCCAAGACGGTTGAAACGGTGGTCAACCATCGCGTCGTCAACGGTGGCAAGCAAATTCTGGCAGCCGTCAGCGGTGGCGTCACGGCCGACTTCCGCGAGTTGGTCACTCGCGAAGCGATCGAGACCGACCGCAAGGGAGCGTTGGGGAGCGAGCGATCGCGATCCGCGCCCGACAACGTGCCCAACTCGGCGTGGTGGTGGGATTAACGACCCGACCATTATGACAAGCCGGAGGTCCTAGGGTGTGCCCACCATATCCGCGTTCCTTGCGCGGGTTTGAGGCTATGTTCCGCCCAATTCCCGTTGGTTGGTTCTAGGCGATGAGTTGGGATTCTCATCCATGACTCACCTTGCGCGACAGCCTGAAAGAACGGCATCGCGGTCGAGCGAAAGCTGTCGATGCTGACGCCCAAGGCACGTGGTTGAGCGTGGATTAATGGGCCACTGGCAACCCATAAATCCCGATTGTCGCAACGGGTTGCGGACACTCCACGATGCGCTTGATACGAGGGAGGCAATGGCGTTTCGTCGTGTAGATTATCGTCCGGGCACGACGGCGGTCACCCTCCTGGGTCAATGCATCGAGATCAGGAGGACACAAGGCAAACACACCGTCGTCGTGTGAAGTGAACCACGACTCGATGGCAGCTACGAGTTGTCCTGATTTTGAATTCATGAGGGTTATTGGAGGCTAGATCGGAATTGGCCCAACGAAGACGTGATTACAGTGATCGCTGTCATCTTGCCGCACCTGCGCAGCTGCCCGCCCGGCCCGAGCGGGCCCATTCCCTCATTGTCCTAAACAGCTTTGCCACCACTGGATTCTGGCTTGCCCCGTTCACGGGGCTTCGGCGCAGCCGTATTCGGCCCGGCGTTTACGCCGGGTTGGCAAACCGCGCAACTTGATTTTCTTCTTCCAGCCCCGTTCACGGGGCTTCAAGAATGGCTTAAGCCAGACGATTAGTAAGCCCCGTGAACGGGACTGAATTCACAATGATCCGCTCCCGTATTCCCCGGCATGAATGCCGGATCTAAGACCGCTTCGCGGAAGGCCCCGTGAACGGGGCGATGCGTCTTTCGCGACTTGGGTAAAACAACGAGGCCCGACTCATTGGCCAGGCGACGTCCGCCGGTCAGATCGTCGCGGCCGCGAGTCGAGCCGCCCTTGCCCGGCTCGCCGTGCCCGCCGGCCATGGAAGCCCTCAAAGTATCTCAGCAATCTCGTCAGATGGCTGTTGGTCGCGCACCATCGTCAGGACAAATTCGCCCGATTCGAACGGACCGATCGACCAGGAGCCAAACAACGTTCCTTCCCCGTCGTACTGGCCCTTGTATAGCACTTGATGCTTGCCCAAATACTGCTTCACCATGACCACTTGCCCGTGTGCATCGCATGTGCCCTGAAAGACGAATCGGCCCACGCAGTCGCGGCCTTCGCCAGAAACGGTCCCTCCCCCGAATCGAAGCACGACGTCGTGCATTGGCTGCTGACCCAAATGTCGCTGCTTCCAATATCCGCGCCAGACGCCCGTGCGTGACATGGTTGGGCTTCCACTTTACTCATCACGCGCATTCGTTTGCAGCGGATCGGAGCCCAAGTCGGGCTTCGGCGCATGCGGATAATCGGCGGGTTGATACCGGCTTGCCATACGGCAAGTCTACAGGTTGTCCAGGACATTGGCAAAACTTTTCAATGCTGGAAAATCAACTGTTACCCCATACGTGTATGATACGATTTCACCGCCAACGAAAGCTCTGTCATGGCGCCCCCGGAGCTTCTTTGAGGCGGGCTCGAATTGCTTATTGACGGTCGCGTCCCAAATTACTATGTTGTGCATAGTATGTGACACAAATGTCTTGGGAGGCTATCATGCGAGTCGAACGCGAGCTGATGCGGGGCGCGGGTCCCGTCGCTGTGCTCAAGCTGTTGGAGGACGGCCCAAAATACGGCTATGAGCTGGTCGAGTCATTGAGCCGTCGTAGCGAGGGCGTGCTGGCGATGGGCCAATCGACGCTCTACCCGCTCCTTTACAACCTCGAAGCCCAGGGGCTCGTGCGACCTCACTGGCAAGAATCGGACTCCGGCCGTCAGCGCAAATACTACTCGCTGACCAGCAAAGGGAAGCGCCGCCTGGCCGACGATACGAAGCAATGGCATGCGGTCGTTCGCGCGCTTGCGGGCATGGGTGTGCTGCCGCAACCCGCCGCCGGACTTTTGCTGGGAGGAGCAGACGCATGATTCGATTCAAGCTTCTCCTGAATTGGCTCACCCTCCGTAAGCCCTCCTCTTGGAAAGACATTCCGCCTTTGCCGCCGCCGCGGGACGGTTTTTGGCCACGGCTCGCTTCAACGCCCCTCAAGGAATTGTTGGCCGGCCATCTGTCGGCCAGTCTCGATCTGCGGCGCATCATTGCCGCCGCGGGTCTTCCCGAGCCGCTGGCAGGTCTGGTTTACGAAACCGCCCAACGCAGCGCGGTGCGCAGACGTTGCCGGATCGCGACGGCGCGCACGGCGATCGAGCACTTCCAGGCGGGCCTGGCAGCCGGGCCGACGCCCGTTGCGCTGGCCGAGAGCTATTTGGCGTGGGCGCGGGCTTCAGGCTCGGTAGGTGGCATACCGCCAATCGCAATCTTCACCTTGCCCGCGGACGTCGCCGGCATCATCGCTCGCGTAGTACGCCATGCGAAACTCTGGCCCCAGGAACAAAATGACGTCGGCACGGAACTGGCTGCGCACTTCCGCGACGGCCTGGCAAGCGGGGCTTCTGCCGACGAACTGATTGCCAGTTTCGGCAACGTGCGCGACGCGGCCCGGCTCATCCGCAGGGCAAAGCTCCGCAACCGGCCGCTGGCTTATCGTGCCTGGCGGCGCACCTGCCAGGTTTTCGCCGCAGTGGCCGCTGCGGCCGTTGTGGGATATTGCTTTCTCGTGGTGCGATTCTTCGGCAGCGCGCCAAAGGTCACCCACAACTTTATCGCCGACGTCAACGCCGAGTCGCGCGGTTGGTCACCGGACGAGCGCGCGTGGCCTTTATACCGCGAGGCACTGCTCGAATTGCCCGTGGACCGACCCAACACCGATGATCTCATCGCCGGTCCGAAGGGCGATCATTGGTCCCGCGCACTCAGCTATCTCGAAGCCAACCGCGACGCGCTGGATTTGGCACTCAAGGCAACAAAGAAACCGCATCTTGGGTTTGTCTATGGAGATCCCGCGAACCGCGAATTCCTGAATCGGTACGCTGGCGGCCCCGACGCACATGGTGAGTCGCCCGACCGGTACCAACCCGAGGTCGTCGGCGTCGTGCTACCCCATGCCCAGGAGTTGCGGACACTGCTTGCGATGTTCACGGCCGATGCTCACCAGGCCGCGGCCACCGGGGATGGCGCTCGTGTCAGGGCCGACGTTGAAGCCATGTTGAAGCTGGCCGGACATGTGCGCGAGATCTTTCCGTGCCTGGTTGTGGAGCTGATCGGGGCCACCTTCCATGGCCGAGCAACCCGAATGGTGCTGGAGGTTCTGGCCGACCAGCCTACCGCTTTCTCGGACAACGACCTGAAGCTCCTGGCGCACTTGCTGGCTGGATATTCCACAGCGGGGTGGTTGCGGTTTCGCATTGACGGCGAGCGAATGATGATCGACGACATGTTACAGCGGGTCTTTAGCGATGACGGAAACGGAGACGGTCACCTCACCGCGGTGGGGGTCGATACTCTTCAGCAATATGACCTACGCTTCCCGAAAGAGGAGATCTTGTTGTTCGGGCCCTTGATGTCGGCCACCGTCGCCGGCCGGCGCGAAACTCACGACGTCGCCAGGCATTGGCTCGACCGCTGGGAGGCTGAACGTCGCGGTCCGTTGTGGCAATGGCAACCGTCGTCGGCCCAAGCCGAGATCAAGGCAGTTTCCGCTCGCCTGTCACAGAAGTTGCGGTTCTTTCCCCTGGTGTTGTTGTTGCCTGGTCTGGACGACGCATTCCTGGTCTCCGAGTTGCGCACCCAGGAGCACGATGCGGCCTGGGCTGCGATCGCGCTCGAATTGCACCATCGCCGGACGGGTGAATGGCCCGCGTCGCTCGATGAGTTGACACCCGACCTGTTGCCGAAGCTCCCGATCGACCGCTTTACCGGTGAGCCTTTACGTTACTGTCTGGTCGAGGGCCGGCCCCTTTTGTATTCCTGCGGCACCGATCGTGACGACGATCGTGGCGTTCGGCCGGCTGGCAGGGACCGCGTCGCGCAGGCATGGAGCGATGCGGCCAAGCTCGACGCAACCACCGTTGCCACCGCTTGGGCGGTTGAACATGACGGCGATTGGATACTCTGGCCACCTGTCGAGGAGGTATCCGAGTAGGCTGCCCCCCTGACCCGAGCGCCCTGGTCGATCGCCGGCCGCGAGGCGGCGGTGGAAGGCTATTGCGTCACGCCAAGGTGCGCGTCAAGCTGGTGGGCATGCCTCAGTCATTTGCAATTGTCACTTGCAATTCTCGCGGGCCGCGCACCTTGAACCGTCGGGCGATCTGTTGACGTTGGAAGCCGGATGTTCGAAAAAACCGTCCAGGAGATGTTCTACAAAAGGGCAATCGGTCCCGAAGGACTTCCTTGGCACTCGGAAAAACCCGCCCGATTCCTCGTTGAGGCTGCGTCGCGGCGCACTTCCCGCGGAGGGGCACTGGATTTGGGATGTGGCGCGGGAGTGTTCTCGGTTTACCTTGCAAAACAGGGCTTCGAAGTAACGGGTATTGATTTCATTCCCAGGGCATTGGAAATGGCTGCCCAACGCGCACGGTCCGAGCAGGTTAAGGTCAACTGGGTGTCGGCCGACCTTCTCAACTGGACTTCGGACGACAAGTTTGATCTGGTGCTCGACTCAGGGTGCCTACACACGTTGACTACGCGAAGCATGCTTCGATATAAGGAACGCCTGCTGTCGTGGACGTCGCCTCAATCTGACTTCATCCTGGCTCACTGGGGTAAGAGGAATCTGTGGGACTGGAGGCCCGTCGGCCCGAGAAGAAGGACGCGGAAAGCACTGGCCAGCTTCTTTTCACCGGAGTTCCGGGAGGAATTTTACGAGCAAGAACTCTTGACGAATGTTCCCCTGCCGATTGGACCTAGCGTTTTGGGGCAGTGCTTTTGGTTCAAGAGGCTGGAATCCGGCACTACGTGAAAGATTTGCCTCCTGGCCGACCCCCGGCTGCGGATGACATCGCCCGATTCTGACGTGCGAAATGAGCGACCCATCGCATGAATATTATTGACGACCCTGTGCCTCAAACGCGAAACCAGCGGCAAGGATGGCCGGGTCGATCTCGGCACGAACCGGTTTCATCAAGGTGCCGCTGCTATTGATTGGCTGGTAATCTTCCGGCGAACGAGCCGATCGCGCCTGCCGACACGCGCGACAGCGTATTGCGACCGAGTAAATCGAACCCTTGGCGACTTCATACCACCACTGTTGTTGCCTTGCCGTCCACACCTCTTCCTTACCGCAATCGACGCATTCAAAGGGTTTGTCTTCGTAGAACGACGGCGGATCATAGGAATTGTTGGGGGCCTGTTCGAAATGGTCGGCGGGAATGATCCTGCGCGACGGGAGCGCTACCTCTCTTTCGTCGGCGTCGCGTTGGTAACGTGGTATCCGTCTCTTGCTCATGCCATCATGGTACGAACCGAACTGCTTGGAACAAGTCTCGCCGTCATACGACATGTTGGTCAGGTTCCTCTGACGATCGCGCTTGCGGAGGTTGCACCGTCATGTCGCCGCACAGTTCATCGCGGGAGGGAAAGCACCGGGCGTTCCTTGGTGCAGCCGCGCGCCGCCGACCTTTGCGGCACGCCGTTGGAAAGTCCTCTCCGGCTGCGGTGAAACCGCGCGACCGCTCGCGACAAAAACTCCTCGTGCTCCATCGACATTCGCTCCACCATCCACATAGCACCGTCCGGCCGTTGGGGAAAGAACAACGAAAGCTCACTTCGGGTCGATCGGCAGGTCCAGTGCCGACCAATCGTCGCTTACAGGCGCGGTGATCGTCACCAGCTCTTTGTTCGATGGATCGACAAATGTAATGCTGCGGCCATGAAGGGCGATGGCACGTAGACGCTGATCGTCGTGTTGCGGGCCAAATGAAACACTACCGCCGTAGAACGCGTCGCCCAGCACGGCATGCCCGCGCGCAGCGGCCTGCACGCGAACCTGGTGCGTGCGACCGGTTTCCAGCTCGATTTCGAGCCACGAACCCCAGCGCGTTTCGCCCAAGGTGCGGTAACGCAACACGGCGACTCGCCCCTGGGGATCGTCGGCCGGCACGAGCTCGGCCCGCGGCTGGCCAAAGATCTTGCGGAGGTGGTCGGTCCAGGTCCCCTCGGCCGGCTCGACCCGGCCCTCGACGCAAGCCCAGTAGATTTTGCGGACTTCGCGGCGCTCGAATTGCAGGCTGAGTTTGTGTCCCGTCCGGCGGCGCGTGGCGAACAGCATGGCGCCCGAAACGGGCCGGTCGAGCCGGTGTGGCACCGCCAGGTACGCCGGTCCGATCCGCGGTGTCCGCGCGGCAAGCCATTGTTTCAGCCGGGCCTCGAGGCTGTCGAACTGCGGTGGTGCCTGGGTCGCCAGCCCCGAGGGCTTGAGCACCACCAGGCACGGGCCCGATTCATACAAGATTTGCATCCGTCCGATTAGACCTGCCCCGCCGCCGGTACGACGAATGGCTGGCGATACTCGCGCGAAAGCATCGCATTGGCCTGGTCGTTACCGACGAATGTTTCGGTCGCGGGGTCGATGACCAGCGGCTCGCCGAACTGGATTTTCGTCGTGTCGGCGGGCACGTTGTTGTCAGCCAGGTGCTTGGCGAATCGTTCGAAGTCTTCGGCCGCGTGGTAACGGTCGCCTAAGCGTGCCGTGGCCTCCGCCATCGGCACGGGCGAGCCGAGCCGATAGGAGATATTTCCGAGGTGGCACAAAGCGCTGGAGAGATGGCCTTGCTCGATGTCGGCATGCAGGTCTTCGTGCCGGCGGCTGCGCACCGCGTCGAGGAAGTTGCCGAAATGGTCGCCCCCGCCTTGGAACACGGTGACCATATTGCCGGCCAGGTCGAAGGCCGCGCCTTTGTCGTAGCTGGTGAGCACGACGTACCCTTCACTTCCTTCGAAGATCACACCCACGTGCGCGCCGCGGAGCGCGTCGGTCGGCAAGCCGCGGACTTCGAACACCAGCGACTTGTCGCCATAGTCGTGAATGATTGTCTGCGTGTTGGCCGTTTCGCCGGCGTCTTCGTACCCCAAACGGCCGCCGTAACTCACCACACCCTTCGAGAGCGTATCGACTCCCAGCCCCCAACGCGCAATGTCCATCTGGTGGATGCCCTGGTTCCCCAGGTCGCCGCTGCCGTAGTCCCAGAACCAGTGCCAGTCGTAATGGAACTGGCGGCGGTGGCAGGCCTGCTGCGGGGCGGGGCCGAGCCACAGGTTGTAATCGACGCTGGCGGGCACAGGGTATTCGCCCTTCGGGCCGATCGAAGGCCGGTTCTTGTAGCAAAGCCCACGCGCCACTTTGACCTGGCCGATCTTGCCGGCCTTTACGTATTCGATCGCCTGGATCGTGCCGGGCATCGAACGGCACTGCGTGCCCGTCTGGCAGATGCGCTGGTACTTGCGGGCGGTCTCGACCATCCGCCGCCCCTCGCTCACGTTGTGGCTGACGGGCTTTTCAACATAGACATCCTTGCCGTGCTGCATGGCCCAGATGCTCACCAGGGCGTGCCAGTGGTTGGGCGTGGCCGTGCTGACGCAATCGACCGAGGGGTCGTCGAACACTTCGCGTAAATCCTGCACGTACTTCGGCGTCCGCCCTTGCCGCTCGCCCGTTTCAGTGGCGCGTTTGGTGCCGATGTCGGCGTCGGCGTCGCAGACATAGGTGACTTCGGTGTCCTTTCGGGTCGAGTAAGCCCCCAGATGACCATTGCCCTGGCCGCGGACGCCGATCACGGCGACACTCAGTCGCTCGTTGGGGCTGGTGCTCTGTTTCGGCTCGTCGGCCAAGAGCTTCGCGGGCGCGCCGCAAGCCAGTGCCGCGGCCGTGGCGGAAAGCATCGATTCTTCTAGGAAGCGCCGTCGCGAAAGGTGCGTCATGGAACGTGCTCCAAGTCAATGGGTGCGATAGGTAGGGTGGGCAGCAGGGCATGGTTGGTTGCGGAGCTCGCGAGAGTTCCGACCGCCGCATTCGCCGGAGTTCGGGCGCGCGCCGGCTGGGTACCAGTTTAGCAGACGATCAGGGCGATTGGCCAGTGGATTGGCTCGTCGCGGGTGGAAAAGTGCCGTAGGCGTAAACTTCGAATGCTTCGGACCTACGGTTGCCGTGCAACAGAACGCCGGAAGCGCCGGTCTTTTTCGGGTGAAGTCGCGAGGTTACAATCATCCGAAGGTCATTCGCGGTAAATGGACTGTTTTTCATGAGTACCATCGACGGTCGCCTGCGCGTACCCGCCAATATCGACAGCCTGCAGAAATTCCGGGAATGGGTCCATGCCGACGACTTCCCCGAGAAATTGCACGTCTCGTACATTGGCGGCGACGTGGAGGTTGAGTTGAGTCCGGAAAACGCCGAATTTCACGGAAAGACCAAGGTCTCGGTTCGCAACGACACCAGGTCGCTGCGCGAGAAGTACTTCAAAGCCGGCATTCCGGAGTATTGGCTGATCGACACCCGCGGTTTCAGCATCGATTTTCAAGTTCTGGTCCGCGGCGCTTCCGGGTACGATCTTGTGACGCCTGACGCCGAAGGATACTGCTTGTCGCAGGTGTTCCAAACAAGCTTCCTGCTCACGCGTCGTCGCAACCCGCTCGGTGCGTTTACCTACAAACTGATGCAGCGGTAGCCCGATGATTGTGACGATCGATGGGCCCGCTGGGGCTGGCAAAAGCAGCGCCGCCCGCACGCTCGCCCGCCGGCTCGGGTTCCGCTTCCTCGACACCGGAGCAATGTACCGGGCTGTGACCTTCGCGGCGCAGCGCCGCGGACTGGCTTGGGACGACCCGGCGGCCCTGGCGGAATTCGCACGGGAATTGAGAATTGAAGTCAGCGACGACCGCGTGCTGCTCGACGGCGAAGACGTCACCAAGGCGATCCGCACGGTGAGCGTTACCTCCGCCACCCACTTCGCCGCCAATAACCCGGCGGTCCGCGAACACCTGGTTAGCCTGCAACGCCTGTCGGTCGATCGCGACCATGTCGTGACCGAGGGCCGCGATCAGGGAACGGTGGTTTTCCCGCACGCCGAGTGCAAGATTTTTCTGACGGCCAGCCCTCACGAGCGGGCCAAACGGCGCCTGGCCGACCTCACGGCGCGCGGGGAGCAAACGACTTTCGAAGAAGTGCTGGAGCAACAGAACCTGCGCGACGATCGCGATGCGTCGCGCAGCGTGGGCCCTCTCAAGCCGGCGGACGATATGGTGCAGGTATGCACCGATGGCTTGCACCCTGCCGCCGTCGTCGACCAGTTAGAAGCGTTGGTCCGGGCAAGGATGGGGCCGTGATGGACAAATGACTTCATCGCGTTCGTTGCCCAAGCGGCTCTGGTACGGCTTTCTCCACGTCACGTGCCGTTTGCTGGCGGTGGTGGCGTTTCGTATTCGCGTCGAAGGACGTGAGCGCGTGCCGGCTAACGGCGGCGCCATGGTGCTTTCGAACCATCAGAGCCATTTCGACCCGGTTCTGATCGGTCTGGCGTGCGACCGCCGGCTCAACTACCTGGCACGCGAAACGCTGTTCGGCTTCGCCCCCTTCCGCTGGCTGATCAATTCGCTCGACGCGATCCCCATCGACCGCGAGGGACTTGGCCTCACCGGCTTGAAGGAAACACTGCGGCGCTTGAAACAAGGCGAAATGGTGCTGATCTTTCCCGAGGGGACGCGCACCCACGACGGCGAAGTCGCGGCCCTTAAGCCCGGCTTCAGTGCCCTGGCCAAACGGACGGCAGTCCCGCTCGTGCCGGTGGCCATTGAGGGGGCGTTCGACGCCTGGCCGCGGCGGTGGATGTTGCCGGGCTTAGCGACGATTCACATCCGATTCGGCGAGCCGATTCCGCCGGAAATGATCGAAGCCTTCGGCGAGCGCGAGTTGGTGGCCGAGGTCGAGCGGCGAATTCGCGCATGTCACGCGCTTGCGAGGCGGCAGCGGTCGCTGGCGGAGGGACGGGGTGGTGATGAGGTGATGAGGTGATGAGGTGATGAGGTGACGCCGAGATAGGGAAATGAAATAATGGTGTCAGGCCGACGCCGGACCAAAACCCAAAACCCAATCCCAAAGACCACCAGCTCCTATCGCCGATTGCCTTCTTCCGACTGACCACTGACCAATGACCACTAACCAATGACCACTAACCAATGACCACTAACCAATGACCACTAACCAATGACCACTAACCAATGACCAAGGCCCATTCCAATAGCCGTCAGATGCAGCCCTGCGGGCCGGTGCGCGGTAGGTTGCGGCCGCCGGGCTCGAAGAGCATCACGAACCGGGCATTGGTCTGCGCGGCGCTCGCTAGCGGTAATTCGACCCTGCGCGGCGCGCTTGACAGCGAAGACACCCGCGTGATGATCGAGGCCCTGCGGCAGTTGGGCGTGCCGATCGTGGCCGAGCAGAATGGTCGAACGCTGCATGTCACCGGCTGCGGCGGCCGTATCCCGTCAGCCGGCGGTGAGTTAAACGTCGCGAACAGTGGCACGACGGTTCGGTTTCTGGCGGCGCTGGTCGCGCTGGCGCACGGTACGTTCCGGCTCGACGGCACTCGGCGAATGCGCGAGCGGCCGATTGCCGACCTGATCGACTCGCTACGGCAACTTGGCACTGAAGCGGCCAGCGAGGGGCACGGCGGCTGTCCGCCCGTGGTGATCCATGCCGCGGGGCTTGCCGGCGGTCCGGCGACGGTGCGTGGCGACGTTTCGAGCCAGTTCCTCAGCGGTCTCTTGATGGCGGCGCCCTACGCGTCACGGCCGGTCGCGCTGACCGTGACGGGTACGCTCGTCTCGCAGCCCTACGTGCGGATGACACTGGCTGTCATGTCGGCCTTCGGCATCGACGTGCCGCCGGGCGACCTTTCGCGATTCGCGATTCCGGCCGAGGCAACCTATCGCGGCCGCGAATACGAGATCGAGCCCGATGCTTCGGCGGCAAGCTACTTTTTCGGCGCGGCGGCGATCACCGGGGGCGAAGTCACCGTCGAGGGGCTATCGCGCGCCAGCCTCCAAGGCGACGTTTCATTCGTCGACGTGCTCGAGCAAATGGGTTGCCAGGTCGCTCACCGAACCAACTGTATCACGGTCGCCGGAGCCGCGCTGCGCGGGGTCGAGGTCGACATGAACGCGATCAGCGATACGGTGCAAACGCTGGCCGCCGTCGCGCTCGTGGCCGATGGCCCGACGACGATCACCGGCGTTGGCCACATCCGGCACAAGGAAACCGACCGCATCGCAGCGCTGGCCATCGAGCTGCGCAAGTTGGGCGCCACGGTCGAGGAGCTGACGGACGGTTTGCGAATCACTCCGGGCGCGTTGCGCGCCGCGGCGATCGACACCTACGACGATCATCGCATGGCGATGGGCCTGGCCCTGGTTGGCCTGCGCGTGCCCGGCATTGTGATCCGCGATCCAGGCTGCACCGCCAAAACCTACCCGCGGTTTTTCGACGACTTGCAGGTGCTGATCGAAGCATCTTGAACGTCAGCGTGGCGTATGTCGCCTTTGCTCCGCCATTTCGATCAGTTGATCGGCCCGACGCAACAGGGCCAGGCTCGAATCGGTCACAGCATCGCCCGCATGTTCAGCGTCGGTCGCAACGAACTCGCGTCGGCAATGCTGGCAAGCCACCCGCCTGCCCAAGTACTCGACGCGTACGTGCAAGCTGCGCCCACAGGTTGGGCATTCTTGCACGAAATAGGTGGACCTCGACATGTCGGTATCTCCTTCTACCGTAGGCCAACCGCTATCGGAACACGGTAGAGTGTATGGTAACCGCCACGGGAATTCAACTAAAGTCTTGGCGCTATCCGGCCGATTGGCAGGCTGGGACGTGCACAACCCAATCGACGGGGATAGATGGGGAGCCTGGGAAATGCCTGGGAGCTGGTTTTGGGCGGTTGCTCGCCAATCACTTCAGCCGGACGTGTTCGACGGAGTTGGCGAGCATCCATTCGAGCCAGGCCTCCTGCTCTTCGCTGAGCTCGATTTCGGTCTGGTTTTCGCTGTCCAAAGGCGAAACGAGGTGAAATGCTCCGTCGTCGAGCCAGGTTCGCGCTGCCTGGAGATTGACCCAGTATTCAGTCGCCGGGAGCTTGGGTACGCCCAGCTCGCCGGGAATGCTCATGAAATACGTAATCTCGTGCCGGAACCGGTCCGACATTTTGAAGGGGGGCAGGTTCGGCTGGTCGGCGGCGTAAACGAATGTTGGCATGGGACCTAAGCTAGCAGATTCGGGGTCTTGAGGGAAATTCGTGTTGTAGACTTCATCGAGAGGCGCCGATGCGACGAACCTGGCTCAATTTGTTGGTGATGGCGTTTTGCCTGACAGTTGCGGCGGCCAACGTGGCCGCGAAAGACGAGGCGCGGAAGAAGAAATCGAAGCAGCCTTCATGGCCCAAGTTCTCGGCTGTCACCGAGGTCGTCGAACGACAGCTTCATTCCGATCGAAACTACCGCCCGGGCGATTTGATCTCGCGCGGCGCTTTGGAACCGATCTTCAAGGATCTCGCCGAACTGGGTTGGAAGCCGGCCGACCGCGGCGAGATCGAAAAGCAGCTCCTTGCCGACAACGATTTCCTGGTCCGTGAATTGCGGACCGACGACGGCCGCACGTTCATGCGGCAGGTCGGGCGCTATCCGGATGGCTACGACCGGCTCGACCGACTGACGGGGCTTTCCGACGGCAAGCTCATCATTGGCCGTCTGATCAACGGACCCGACGGCTATAAACTGCTCGAATACCTCACGACGGCGCCCGGTGGTCGCGAAATGGGAACGATGCTCTCGCAGGCGCCCAACGGCAAGGGATTCAACCGGGCCACCGGCCGCATTTACACCGCCGAACAGTTACTCGCACGGCTCAAATCGAGCCATGCCGACGCCGAAAAGGCGCGCGCGGCCAAGGCCACGAAGAGCACGGGGGACCGTAAGAAGTAGGCCACTGACGAAGGAAGATGCTAAAATCTCCTGAGGGTGTTGAAGCCAGCATTTAACTCTTGGGAGGAAACCATGAAGAATCGACCGGTATGGGCCGTAGCGGCAATCGTCGCAGCCGTCTTGGGGAGCTTCGCCTTGGGGGCCGACCCCGATTCAGACGCCGGCACCGGCGGTGCCGCATATAACCCGACGCAGGGTGAGTGGCTCTGCATGCTCTTGAACCTGGACGAGGCAGTATCGGCCGAAATGCAGTGGGCCATGGGCGCCGGGGTCCGTTTCCGCTACGATCACACCCACCCCGACACCATCGAGATCGAGGTGCTATACAACGCCAACGTGGGCGCGAACGAGCGCCGTAACCGCGCTGAACATGCCGAACGGCAAGCCCGCGAATTGGCCAAGATCAAGGGCTGGGACGGATGGCTGAAGATCAAATTAACGGAAACGAAGATCACGAAGCGCCCCAGTGTGAAGCCGCTTGAGGAATGACGCCGGGCCATCTGCAACGATCGGCCGGTCTGCAACGCCCCTCCAGGCAGTCGCAGGTGCCGGGTTCCGAGAAAACCAAGCCAAGTGATCGCGCCTGCAACCTAACCTTGCACTGAATGACGCTCTGCCCGAGGGGCAACTTTAGAGGGCGTCATTGGCACTTGGAACCAGGTCACGATTGCCATGTTGCAGTTCGATGCCGTAGGGTTGTCGCTCCTGTTGGCTGCCAAACTGTTGCTTGGGTTCGTATTGGGCGCTTGCTGTTTCGGCTCGCTGCGCACTTGGAATTCAAAGCGGCGACCGCGGCTCGACGACGACTCCAGCCTTGAACAGCAGCTCGGCGACGCCCGGCAGCGGATCGCCGAACAAGAGCTCCGTTTGATCGCGGCCATTGAGGAAGCGCGCGTCGATCCGCTCACCAAGGTGCCCAACCGGCGCGCGTTTGACGAAAAGGCCGATGAGCTGCACTCGTTGTATGTCCGGCACGGACAGCGTTACGCCCTGGTGACGTTCGACCTCGACCGCTTCAAGGCGCTTAACGACGCGTTTGGTCATGCGGCGGGCGATGCGATTCTGGCCATGGTCGGCCGCACCTGCCGCGCCACGCGACGCGGAACCGATCATGTCGCCCGCATTGGTGGCGAGGAGTTTGCCCTGCTATTGCCGTACGCCGGATTGTCCATCGCCACGGCGGTCGCCCAACGCTACCTGCGATTGATCGAGAACGCGGGCGTCGAAATCGGCGGCCGCACGTTGCACATCACCACCAGCGCCGGTGTGGCCGCCGTCATGCCGGGCGAGTCGTCGGAGCGGTTGCGCATTCGGGCGGATGAAGCGCTCTACGCGGCGAAACAAGCAGGTCGCAACTGCGTTTGTCTGCACGACGGCCAACGCGTGCATGCCGCCGATGCCGCATCGGCCATCGAACAAGGTCTGGCCCTGGCCAAACGTTTGGATACCCACGCGATCTTTGCGCCAGTCGATTGCCGGACCCCATCGAGCTTGGCTAACATGGCTCGACGGTGATTGATCTCCCATTTTTTGCCTTCAGAGCCTTATCGTCGCTCGAAGGCGAGCGGCTGCTCGGAGTTCGGGTCACGGATTCGGATCGAGACTTTGCCTTCAAGCAGGTCGTCGAGCATTTTGCCGACGACCTCCGCCCGCCATCCACGGGCCAGGCTGGGCGGCCCGGACGAACCGTTGGTCTGGCCCAATTGGAAAGCGATCAGGTCGCGCACGTCGCTCGGTGTGCCGACCAGGCTGGCCGCTACATTCGCTTCGCGGCAAATGCTGCTTAGGGCCGACGTGAGAAACTGTCCGAGCATGGTCAATTGGGGGTTCGTTTCGCGGTTCGTGGTCTCGGGACACTCTTCGTCGGGCACGGCCAGAGCACGGGCAATCGCCTGCGAAATGGCCGGCACGTGCCGCTGCAAATCGCCCCGCTCCATGCCCCGCACCGCGCGAATCTGTTTCGGATCGTCCGAGCGGCGTCGCGCCAGCTCGACGATCAGATCGTCGCGTAGCACGCGGCGCACGGGGCAGTCGCGATGCTCGGCTTCGCTTTCGCGCCACAGCCAAAGCTCGCGAACCACAACCTGGTTCCGGCTGGAAAGGCCCGAACTGCCAGACACCTTGCGCCAGCGATCGCGGCCGCGCATGGAGCGGACTTCGTCCAGGAATACCGCCATCTCGGTATCCATCCAAGCCCGTCGCCCCAGCTCGTCGAGCCGCCGCACAAGCCGATCGCGAAGGGGGTGCAGGTGCCGCACGTCATCGAGGGCGTACTCCACCTGACGGTCGGTCAGTGGGCGGCGCCGCCAGTCGGTGCGGGTTTCACCTTTGCGCGGCGTGGCACCCAGGAACCTCGAGATCAGGTTGCCATAGCCGGCGGGGTAGTCGGCGCCAACCAGGCCCGCCGCGATCTGCACGTCGAACAACCCGGAGGGTGGCTGGCCAAGAGCCGCCAGACTGAAGGCCACTTCCTCGCGTCCCGCATGGACGATCGTCTCATGTCCATTCGCGGCGAGCGCTTCCCAAAACGGCTTCATGTCGCCGACGGCCAACGTGTCGATCGCCGCCAGTTCCCCTTCGACGGCAACTTGCACCAGGCAAAGTTGCGGCCGGTAGGTGTGTTCGGAGACGAATTCGGTATCGAATGCGATCGACTTCGCGCCGGTCAGGCGGCGACAAAACGCAGCCAAATCGCGATCGTTGGTAATGATGGGACTTGTCATTTGTCCGTTGTCATTGGTCAGTTGTCCTCAGTCAGTTGTCAGTTGCCATCGGTCGCTTCCCTCAACTCTCATCCCTCATCCTTAATCCCTGCGACTTAAAGAAAAAACAAGAACGTGACCAGCACGAACAACGGAATCAGGATCGCGCCGCTGAAGACCATGTAGCCAAAGAAGCTCGGCATGGGGATACCCGACTTCTCGGCGATCGTCTTGACCATGAAGTTTGGCCCGTTGCCGATGTAGGTGTTGGCCCCCATGAACACGGCGCCCAGGCTGATCGCCGCCAGCAGCAGATCCGACACGCCCACCGCGGCGAGGGTGTCGTCGCCGGGCGGCAGGGTCTTGGCGGTCTCGAAAAACACCAGGTACGTCGGAGCGTTGTCGAGCACCGACGAAAGTGCGCCGGTGGTCCAAAAGAATTTCACAGCGTTGTCGATGCCTAGTTGCGGGCCGCGAACATGCAGAATCTGCAATGCCGGCTGCATGCAGATGAAGATCCCCAAGAAAAGTGCGGCGACCTCGACGATGGCCCCGTAGGTGAACTTATTGCCGTGCCGAATCGACTCGGGACCGATCGCCAAAGACAGACCCACCAGGGCCAAGAGCACGCACTCGCGCAGGTAGAGCCATGGGTGCCAGTCGGTGCCCGGCACCGCCTTGGTCACGTCCAACATGGCCACGGCCAGAACCACACCCAATAGTAACAGTGCGTTCGGCCAAATACCGCCGAAGCGCAACGGGTGGATGCGAGTTTCGTCGCGAGCGACGGCGCGCAGCTCCTCTTTGGGGTAGCAGTTGAAGCGGTCCCAGGTGTAGTAAATGGCCAACAAGGCGCCATTGACCAGCAACCAGGCCTTCCAAAGTTTAAGCGTCCAGAGGAAGGGCACTCCTTGCAGGTAGCCCAGGAACAATGGCGGGTCGCCCAAGGGCAGCAAACAACCACCGCAGTTGCAGACCACGAAAATGAAGAACACGACCGTATGGCGAACGTGCTTCCGTTCGCGGTTGGTTTCCAATAACGGCCGGATCAGGAGCATCGCCGCGCCCGTGGTGCCGATCACGCTGGCCAGCACGGCGCCGACGGCAAGGAACAGCGTGTTCGTCATCGGGTGGGCCGGCAGGTCGCCCTCGATGCGAATTCCGCCGCTGATCGTGTAAAGACTGAACAGCAGTACAATGAACGGCACGAAGTCTTGCAGGATCGCATTGGCCACGATCGTCCAAGGGTGCTCCCAGGCGAACAGGTCGTCCTCCGGCCGCGGTATCCGCATGTGGCCCAGAAAATGACGGTCGATCGCGTGCGCGTGGCCGAAGCCGTAGTAGACGAGCACCGCCAGGCCCAGCCCGGCCGCCACGTAGAATTTGTGTAAGTTGCTTTCCCACCAATGTTCCGTGCGGTGCGAAAGCGGCAAAATGGCGATCGCCGCCAGCAGCATGCAGAACGGCAGGACGGTCCAGTAGGGGGGCGGCGTCAGGGCCTCATGCTCGTGGGCGGCTTCCCCATCGGCGGCCGGGGCCAAAATCAACGAAGTCGCCTTCTGGGGAAGGCCGAGCGCGGAGGCGACCCCGTAAGCGATGAGCAATAAGACAATCGCCGACAGGACCGGACGCTTGGAACTTGCTGGGCTGGAATTCGATTCGGACATAATAGCTGGGTTATACACAAAGATCGGTTGGCGCGAACGGCCGAAACGGCGGCAAACGGTGGAATTTCCGACGGACCGCACGGCGGTTTGAACGGTCGACGACAAGTCGGCCCGGAAAGCTTGAGCATATGGCCAAGCAGATTCCCATCCGGAGCCACGGATGTTAGGCTAGCGGAAAACCAATCGACAACGAGGCGACCCGACGCATGAGCCAGACCCCGCTTCGCGACCTGCCCGCCTGGAAAGCACTGGAAAGCCACTTTCGGCAAATCCGCGACGTTCACCTTCGCCAACTGTTCGCCGACGATCCCCGCCGCGGCGAACGGCTGACCCTTGACGCCGAAGGCATTTATCTCGACTACTCGAAAAACCGCGTCACCGACGAGACGCTGCAGCTCCTCGTCCGCCTGGCTGAAGATGCCGGCCTTCGGGCCCGCATCGACGCCATGTTCCGCGGCGACAAAATCAACGTCACCGAGGGCCGGGCCGTGCTGCACGTGGCCCTGCGAGCGCCGAAAGGAGAGCGGATCGTCGTCGACGGCCAGGACATCGTCGCCCAGGTCCATGCGGTACTCGACAAAATGGCCGCGTTTTGCCAGCGCGTCCGCGGCGGCGAATGGAAGGGGCACACGGGCAAACGCATTCGCAACGTGGTCAATATCGGTATCGGCGGCTCCGACCTGGGGCCGGTGATGGCCTACGAAGCGCTGCGGCACTATACCGACCGTGGTCTGACGTGCCGCTTTGTATCGAACATCGACGGCACCGACCTGGTCGAAGCCACCCGCGACTTCGACGCCGCCGAAACCCTGTTCGTCGTTTCGTCGAAGACCTTCACCACGCTCGAGACGCTCACCAACGCCAAGAGCGCTCGCGACTGGTGCCTGGCCCAACTGCGCGACGAGGCGGCGGTCGCCAAGCACTTCGTGGCCGTCTCGACCAATGCCAAAGAGGTGGCGGCGTTTGGCATCGACACGGCGAACATGTTCGAATTCTGGGATTGGGTCGGCGGGCGTTATTCCTACGATTCGGCGATTGGGTTGTCGCTGATGCTGGCCATCGGCCCAGGCAATTTTCGCCGGATGTTGGCCGGTTTTCATCGGATGGACGAGCATTTCCGCACCTCGCCGTTCAACCGCAACCTGCCCGTGCTCCTGGCCCTGCTGGGCCTTTGGTATGGCAACTTCTTCGGCGCCGAATCGGTGGCGATCCTGCCCTACGACCATTACCTGGGTCGGCTGAGTGCCTACTTGCAGCAGCTCGACATGGAGAGCAACGGCAAGAGCGTCGACCTCGACGGCCGAGCGGTCGATTACCAGACCGGGCCGATCGTTTGGGGAACGCCCGGCACGAATGGCCAGCACGCCTACTATCAGCTCATTCACCAGGGCACGAAATTGATTCCCTGCGATTTCATTGGTTTCTGTAACACTCTCAACCCGCTGGGCAATCACCACGAGTTGTTGATGGCCAATTTCTTCGCCCAGACCGAGGCGCTCGCGATGGGTAAAACGGCCGGCGAGGTCCGCGCCGACGGAATCGCCGAAAGCCAGGTGCCGCACCGCAGTTTCGCGGGCAACCATCCGACGAACACGATACTTCTGAATTCGCTCACGCCCGAGGCGCTGGGCAAGCTGATCGCGCTCTATGAACACAAGGTCTTCGTCCAGGGGACGATTTGGCACATCAACTCGTTCGATCAATGGGGCGTCGAGTTGGGCAAGGTCCTTGCTCAGCGGATCGTGCCTGAATTGGAAAGCGCTGACGAACCCCAGCTCGCCCACGACAGTTCGACAAACGCGTTGATCAGGCGGTATCGGAAAAGGATGAGGGATGAGGGATAATGGATGAGAGATGAAGGATGAACGTGCCTAGTCAAACTGACCCAAAACCCAAGACCGAAGGCCAAGGACAACTGACGACGGACCACTGACCAACGACCACTGACCAATGACCATCAACCACTGACCAATGACCACTCCCAAAATCCTCATCCCGATCGGTGACGCGAGCGAAGTCCTGGACACGATGTATCCCTTCTTTCGCCTCCCGGAAGCCGGCTTCGAGGTGGTCGTCTGCGGTCCTGAAGCCAGGCTCTATCACCTGGTCATGCACGAGGTGCCGCCGGGCGACGACCGTTGGGACATCACCCGCGAGCAGCCGGGCTATCACCTTCGAGCGACGGCCGCATTTCGCGATGTCGACCCCGCCGGATACGCCGGGCTCTTCATCTCGGGCGGCCGCGCGCCAGAGTACTTGCGGTACGACCAGGACTTGCTGCGGATCACGCGGCACTTTTTCGAAGCCCGCAAGCCGGTAGCCGCTGTTTGCCACGGGATCGAAATCCTCACCGCCGCCGACTGCCTTCGCGGACGGACGGTGACGACCGTGGCCAAGTGCGCCCTCGACGCCACCCAAGGGGGGGCACAATACGTCGATCAGCCATGCGTCGTCGATGGCCAACTCGTCACCGCCCGTACCTGGCACGACAACACGCCCTTCATGAAGGCCTTCGTCGAGATGCTCTCGGCGCAACGCGCATAGGAGCGTCACCCATGCCGACATTGATCTCGACGCCAAAACGAATGGAGGCGGTGACCAACAAACCGATCCAGATCGACGAGTTTATTGGCCTGGTCAGTTCGGGCCAAGGTCACGTTAGCATCGCCTACCTGCGGTGTCCGGCCGGCTGGATCGAGCCGGGACAAACGCCGGAATTCGAGGAGTTCACGCTGGTCTTGCAAGGAACCCTGAGAGTCGCGCACCAGGACGGCGTTTTCGAAGTGCATGCCGGGCAGTCGATCGTTACTCATCCGGGCGAGTGGGTGCAGTACAGCACGCCCGAAACCGAGGGGGCCGAGTACGTCGCCGTTTGCCTGCCGGCCTTTTCCATGGACACCGCGCACCGGGATTCGGTTAGCCCACCCGCTCCACGCACTGGGCCACTTCATTCCGAGGATTGTTGACGACCGTGCTGACCGGGTAGGCCGTCATTTGGTCCGCCGGATAGGGCCGCAACAGGGGCTGGAGCCGCTCAACCTCCTGGATCTCAGGGTCGAGCCACACGTCGTAGTCGCTCGGGGCCACGATCACTGGCATGCGATTGTGGATCGGGGCCATCAATTCGTTGGCGTCGGTCGTAATGATCGTGCAGGAGTCGATCTCTTGGCCCTCGCGGCCCCAATGCTCCCAAAGCCCTGCGAAAGCGAAGGGCCGGTCGTCCTTGAGCCGAATAAAGTGCGGCTGCTTCTTGCCATCGGTCTTCTGCCATTCATAAAACCCGTCGGCGACGACCAGGCACCGACGCACCTTGAACGCTTTGCGGAAACTCGGCTTGGTCGCCACGGTGTCGCCCCTGGCGTTGATCATCTTAAAGCCGATGGCGGGATCGTCGGCCCATGATGGGACCAGGCCCCATTTGAGGAAGGCGAGCTCACGACCATCGTTTTGGGCACGCCGGACGACGGGCACCGCTTGGCTCGGTGCAATGTTATAGCGGGGCTGGAGATCGGCGAAGGGCAGCACGCCGAACGCCTCGGCAACCTGGCTGGCTGGGGTTCGTAAGGTGAATCGTCCGCACATGGTGGATCTTCCCAGGGATTTGACGGCGTGACGATCGTGACGATGGTTTTCGACGTTTTTCGACGTTTTTCTTTTTCCGGGAGGCCGACCTCTCCTCACGGCGGGTCATGCCCGCCGGGGTGGAACGGATGGCAGCGGCAGATGCGCCACAGGCCGCGAAGCGTCCCGCGCACCGCGCCGTACTTTCGCACAGCGCCGATGAAGTAGTTGCTGCACGTCGGTGTGAAGCGGCATTGTCTTCCGATGATCGGGCTGAGTGTCCATTGGTAGACTCGCGCCAAACCAATCAACAACTCTCCGGGCAGGCGAACCAACGCATGCCAAAGCCATCCCAGTGCTGGCCCAACTCGATTCATGTCGCCGCTCGTCGCGTTTTTCGCCCCAAACGCGCGGCCAACACCGGCAGCCGCTCGAGGAGCTGACTTAGTTCCGGGACGATTCCAGCCCGCGGGGCGACCACTAGATCGAGCCCGCCGGGCAGGTTCGTTCGGCTGAGGCGAAACGCCTCGCGCAACAGCCGCTTCCAACGGTTGCGCTGGACGGCGCCGCCCACTTTGCGCGAAACCGACAAGCCCAGCCGCGGGTGTTCGAGGCCGTTCTCACAGCCGTAAAGCACGAGATAGTCGTCCGAGGCGATCAACCGCCGGCGGTAGACCCGCTGGAAGTCGGCGCCGCGGCGAATTCGAAACCGGGCGGGAAAGCTTTGATCGGTCATCGAACGACTCGAATCATGCGGCGTCAGGTCCATCGCCTTCGTCCACTTCATCCAACGGCGGCGGGACCAACGGTTTGGCATACCAGGCATCGTCGACCACCCGGCTTGGAGGTACCGGTTGCCGAGCCAGGCGGCGGACCATCCAGCCTCCCAAGATCGCCGCCGCCACCAGGCCGATTCCCAACACCACCAAGGCGAGCAACGCCATCAGCATTTTGGCACGGACGAGCGGCGAGACGGCAGGTTTCGGGGCCGTATCGTCGGCCCCCAGTAACCAGGGAACCAGGAACACCAACGCCAAGCTCGCCGACCGCGCGGAAACCGCGCCGCTGTGTAGAAATCTCGCGCGGTTTTTTAGCCACGGATGGAACACGAATGAAACACGGATTTTGGTGCTGGACCATCTTGAAGGGGATTTGGGGATACGGAGGAGATGCGGGGATGGCTCCTCCTTGTCCGTGTTCGATCCGTGGCCAGATACATTTACCATTTCAAATCTCGCCGCGGGTCGAGCGGCTGGCGCTCGTCGAATTGCTTGACCAGCTCCAGGCTCTTGGCGTCGAGTTGCTGGGGGAGCACGATTTGAATATCGGCGATCAAGTCTCCGGCGGGCTTGCCCGGCCGCGCGACGCCGTGACCCTTGATTCGCAACTTCGCGCCGCTCGAAGTGGCGGGTGGAACTCTTAACGTGACGGTCCCGCGCGGCGTCGGCACGTCGACCTTGCCACCTTCGGCCGCTTCGCGCAGGCTAACCGGCACGCGGAGGTGCAAATTGTCGCCGCGGCGCGCGAATGAAGGGTGCGATCCAACGCGGACCATGATCAGCAAGTCGCCCGGCGGGCCGTCGTCGAGCGATTCACCCTGTCCGCGCAGCCGGATCTTCTTGCCGTCTTCAATGCCGGGGGGGATCTTCACGGCGATCGTTTCCTGCTTTCCCGAAGCGTGACGCAGCTCAAGGTGGGTTTCGCCGCCAAGCACCGCCAGGGTGAAGGGAATTTGGACTTCGTGTTCGGCCTGGGGCGGCTGCGGCTTGCCCGGACGGCCACGACGACCTGGCCCGGCCGGCCGCGTGCGGCGGTACTGGTTGAACATGTCGGCAAACCCGCCGGAAGAGTCAGTGCCAAACCGCTCGCCGAAAAACTGCGTGAAGTCGAACTCTTCCGGTCCCATGCCACGGCCCGCCCGGCGACCCGGCGGCGGTCCACCACCCCCAGCCCCCTCGAAGGCGCTGCCGTAGCGGTCGTAGAGTTCCCGTTTGTGCGCATCCTTGAGCACATCGTAGGCCGCCTGAACCGCCTGGAATTTCGTCTTGGCCGTCTTGTCGTCGGGGTTCACGTCGGGGTGGTATTTCCGCGCTAGTTTGGAATAGGCCTTTTCGATATCGGCCGCGGAAGCCTCGCGGCTGACACCCAGCGTTTGGTAGTAATCTTCGGCCATGCGCGGGAAACTTGCTCGCCAGTGGAATTCGGTAGTACAACGCCTGGCCCCATTCTACGTGGCCCGGCGCGTTCCTGGGAAGCGGGTGGCTCGTTTGATGGTGCGGACGTGCTAAGCTATAAGATCGGGCGGCCGCCTCACGGGCACGTATGTAGGAGGGGTTATGGGGATTGAATTGGAGAGCACAAAGGTACACGGCGACGCGATGTTTCGAGCGGCACAGTTTCGAGCGGCACAGTTTCGAACCGCGCAGCTTCGTGGGTTACAGCTTCGTGGGTTACAGCGGCGAATCGTCCTCGCGTCCGCGCGTCCCCGCGTCGCCGAATCGTTGTTCCTCGCCGCGTCGCTGTTCGTCGCCGCCGCTCCCACCGCGGCCTCCGCGGGCAGCGGCGAGTTCACGATCACCGTGGTCGACGCCGATACGAAGGCAACCATGCCCTGCCGGATGCACATCACGAATGAAAAGGAAAAGCCACAGAAGGTGGGCCGCTTCCCCTTTTGGCACGACCACTTCGTGTTTCCCGGCAAGATGAAGCTCAAGCTGGCGAAAGGGACCTATAACTTCGTCATCGAGCGCGGACCCGAGTACCTCGATATGAGCGGGTACTTCATCATCGACAACCAATCCAAGGACCAGAAGCAGATCGAACTGAAGCGGATCGTCAACCTGGCCGAGGAGGGCTGGTGGTCGGGCGACCTGCACGTACATCGGCCACTGAAAGATATCGAGCTCTTGATGATGGCCGAAGACCTGCACGTGGCGCCGGTCATCACATGGTGGAACGACAAGAGCGAATGGTCGAAACATCCCCCGCCCGACGAGCCGGTGAAGTTGTTCGATACCAACCGCTACTACGACCTGCTGGGCGGCGAGGATGAGCGCGAGGGGGGAGCGCTGTTGTATTTCCGCCTCGACAAGCCGCTCGATTTGGCCGGCGCCGAGCGTGAGTATCCTTCGCCAATGGCGTTTCTCGCGCAGGCGCGTGAACAACCCAGGGCTTGGGTCGACGCCGAGAAGCCGTTCTGGTGGGACCTGCCCGTCTGGCTGGCCTGCGGCAAGATCGACTCGATCGGCCTGTGCAACAACCACATGTGCCGCGATGAAATGAAAGACAACGAAGCCTGGGGGAAGCCGCGCGACGTGAAGCGGCTTCCGCCCCCCCTGGGCAACGCGAAGTGGTCGCAAGAGATTTATTATCACGTGCTCAACTGCGGCTTTCGCATTCCCCCGTCGGCCGGCAGCGCCTCGGGCGTGCTGCCGAACCCCGTGGGTTATAATCGGATCTACGTTTGGGTCGACCCGCGGCAATTCAACTACGATACCTGGTGGGAGGGATTCAAGGCCGGCCGGGTCGTCGTGAGCAACGGCCCGATGATGCGCCCTTTGGCCAACGGCCGGATGCCGGGCCACGTGTTCAAGGCCGACGAAGGCGACTCGATCTCGCTCGACGTGGTGCTGACCTACACCTTCCGCGAGCCAATTACCTACTTCGAGCTGATCAAGAACGGACGCGTGGCGCAGAGCGTGCGGTACGAAGAATTGGCCAAGACCGGGCATTTCCCCCCACTGTCGTTCGACGAAAGCGGTTGGTTCCTGGTCCGCGCCGTGACCGATATCGAGAACACCTACCGATTCGCATCGAGTGGCCCCTGGTACGTCGAGATCGGCGAGAACAAGCAGCCGGTTGTGAAGCGTTCCGCGAAATTCTTCCTCGATTGGGCCAAGGAGCGCGCCGGCCGCGTCAAACTCGACGATGCCGACCAGCGCCGCGAGGTCTTGCGGTTTCACGAAGAGGCGATCAAATTCTGGGAGGAGCGCGTCGAGCAGGCGGAGGACGATGAATGATTCTTGATTCCCGATTTGAACCGCGGATTGCGGGTTGGACGAACGCGGAGCACGGAATAAGTGCGGCGGTCCCGTCACCTCCTCATCCCATTACCTCCTGATCCACTCACCCCTCGCCCCCTCACCCCTCACCACTCACAAGAGACTCCCACCATGGCATTCGGTTTTGGCATCATCGGCTGCGGGATGATTGCAAGCTTTCACTCGCGGGCGATTGGCGATGTTCGCGGGGCGAAGCTCGTCGCGTGTTACGATACCTTCCCGGCGGCGGCCGACCGGCTGGCAGCTTCGACCGGCTGTAAGGCGTACCATCGGCTCGACGAGATGCTGGCCGATCCCGCCGTGCAGATCGTGACCATCGGCACGCCTAGCGGAGCCCATTTGGAACCGGCCGTGGCGGCCGCGCGGGCGAAGAAGCACGTGATCGTCGAGAAACCGCTGGAAATCACGCTCAAACGCTGCGACCGCATCATCGACGAGTGCGAACGCGCCGGCGTCGCGCTTTCGACCATTTTTCCTTCACGGTTTCATGATTCGAGCATGGAGCTGCGCCGAGCGATGGATGCCGGGCGGTTCGGCAAGTTGACGGTGGGCGACGCGTACGTCAAATGGTTTCGCCCACAATCGTATTACGACAGCGGGGCCTGGCGCGGTACCTGGGAGCTCGACGGCGGCGGAGCGCTGATGAATCAGGCCGTGCATAGCGTCGATCTGCTCACCTGGCTGATGGGTCCGGTCGCCGAAATCCGCGCGCAGACCGCGATTTTGGCTCACGAGCGGATCGCCGTCGAAGACACGGCCGTGGCCACGCTGCGGTTCGCCAACGGCGCGCTGGGCGTGATCGAAGCCAGTACGGCGACCTATCCGGGCTATCTCAAGCGGATCGAAATCCACGGCTCGGCGGGTTCGGCCGTCATGGAGGAAGAAGACATCATCAAGTGGGACTTCGCCAAGAGCGACCGCCGCGACGCCGCGATCCGCGCTCAGATGACCCAAACCAAGAGCACGGGGGGCGGTGCGAGCGACCCCACGGCCATTGGCCATCACGGCCACACCAAGCAATTCCGCGACGTCGTCGAGGCGATTCGCAAGGGACGCCGTCCGGCGATTGACGGTCACGAAGGCCGCCGTAGCGTCGAGATCATCCTGGCCATCTACAAAGCGGCGGAAACGGGCCGCGCCATCCGCCTGCCGCTCGCCGGCGATCCATCGCTGAAGGCCAGAAAAATCAAGGCGAAATAAGCCCCGTCGCCTTTCGCTCCGCGAAAGGCATGGACCATGATAGCGTCTTGACGGACGTTAGGGCATCTGGTCAGATTCCACCCATCTACTTCCAAACGCCGGCGGCCATTGATCGTTGCCGGCGGCTTTGCAGGAACCCGACGCCCCATGAGCACCGCCAGCCAGCCCTGGTATCGCGAATTGACCCGCTATCACTGGTTCGTGTTCATCGTCGCCGCGCTGGGCTGGCTGTTCGACACGATGGATCAGCAGTTGTTTACGCTGGCACGGCGGCCCGCGTGCCAGGAGCTGCTTGGCCTGTCCCCGTCCGATCCAATGATCGATCGTTACGGCGGTTATACGACCTCGGTCTTCTTGATTGGTTGGGCGACGGGCGGGATCGCCTTCGGCGTCTTGGGCGACCGCATCGGCCGCGCCAAGACAATGCTCTGGACAATCTTGATTTACTCCCTGTTCACCGGGTTGAGCGCGCTCTCCGTGACCGTTTACGACTTCGCGTTGTACCGTTTTCTGACAGGTTTGGGCGTGGGAGGAGAGTTCGCCGTCGGCGTGGCCCTGGTCGCCGAAGTGATGCCCGAACGCGCCAGGCCGTTCGCCCTTGGCTTGCTGCAGGCCCTGTCGGCGGTGGGCAATGTGAGCGCGGCATTGATCAGCCTTGGTTTAGGGCGCATGCAAGAGAGCGGTGTCATCGACAGCGCTTGGCGAGTGATGTTCGTGGTCGGCACGGTGCCGGCGCTATTGGCGGTGCTCATCCGCCGCCGGCTCAAGGAACCGGAGCGCTGGCAGGCGGTTGCCGGCGACGCCGTCGTTAAACGCTTGGGGTCTTATGGCGAGTTATTCGGCAACCCGCGCTGGCGGAAACATGCCTTATTGGGGCTGGCGTTGGCGTTCTCGGGCGTGGTCGGCTTGTGGGGTATCGGCTTCTTCAGCCCCGACTTGAACCGGCTGGTGTTTCGCAAGACATTCGAGCAAGAGGCACGCAATCGGGGCGATGCCGCGGCGGACCAGGAATTCGTGAAGCTCGTGATCGCCAGGCCGGAATCGCTGGACGAATACGCCAAGAGAATTCAGCCCAGCAACTTGCTGAGCGCCACGGCGGGCACGAAAGACGCCGAACGGATTTACGCTACGGCCGTCAATTTGCACAAGGCGGGCCAGGCCGTCACGGCCGATGCCGTGCTGGCGGAACTCGACCGAGGCGATCCGGATCAGGCCAAAAAACAGCCTCCTCAGTCGTCAGATGAACGCAGCCGGCGTGCCGCTTTCCTCGCCTCCCCCTCCGACGGCACTGACGGCGCCGACGAGCGATTGGCCGCGAACGCCGAGCGGATCGAAAAGCGCACGAAGGAAATCGGCGGGCGGCTCACCTTTTGGGCATCCCTCACGTCGATGATGCTCAACATCGGCGCGTTTTTCGGCATCTACGCATTCAGCCGCGTCACCCACCTGATCGGCCGGCGTCCCGCGTTCGCCATTTCGTTCGTGCTGGCCGCGTCGAGTACTGCCTTTGTGTTTTGGAACTTTCAAACGATCGGCGACGTGTTCTGGATGATGCCCCTGATGGGCTTCTGCCAGCTTTCGTTGTTTGGCGGTTATGCGATTTACTTTCCCGAATTGTTCCCGACGCGTTTGCGCAGCACCGGAACGTCGTTTTGCTATAACGTCGGACGATTGGTGGCCGCCACCGGTCCGTCGGCGTTGGGGCTCTTGACGAGCGTCTGGTACGCCGACAAACCGGAGCCGATGCGCTACGCGGGCGTCACGATGTGCTCGGTGTTTCTGTTGGGGCTGTTCGCGCTGCCCTTCGTGCCCGAGACCAAGGGGCAGCCGCTGCCGGAATGAAAACTACGCGATCAATTCCCGCACGACGCGCCCTTCGACGTCGGTCAGCCGCATCTCGCGGCTATTGTGGAAATAGGTCAGGTGCTCGTGGTCCAGCCCCATCAGGTGCAGGATCGTGGCGTGTACGTCATGCACATGGACCTTGTTCTCGACGGCCGTGAAGCCGAATTCGTCGGTCGCGCCGTGGGCCTGGCCCCCCTTGATCCCACCCCCCGCCATCCACATGCTGAAGCCGCGCGGGCTGTGGTCGCGCCCCTTGCCCCCTTGGCCGGTTGGCGTGCGGCCGAATTCGCCCCCCCAGACGACGAGCGTTTCGTCTAACAGGCCCCTTTGCTTGAGATCGCTCAAGAGAGCGGCCATTGGCTGGTCGGTCTCCTTGCAGTGCAGCTCGTGGTTCTTGTTCACATCGCCGTGGGCGTCCCAATTCTCATCGCTGTGACCGCCGCCCGAGTAGACCTGCACGAATCGCACGCCGCGCTCCACCAGCCGCCGCGCCATCAGGCAGCGCGTACCGAAGCGCTCCGTGTCGGGCCGGTCAACACCGTACTGCGCGCGCGTCGCCGCCGACTCCTGCGACAGGTCCACCGCCTCGGGCGCCTCGGACTGCATGCGGAACGCCAACTCGTAGGTGTCCAAGCGCGCTTGCAACTCCGACTGCTTCGGCAACGTGCCCGGCTCCAACTCGCCCAGCCGGCGCAACAGGTCGAGCTGACCGCGTTGCTGGGCGCGGGTCATATGGCCGGGGGGCTTGAGGTCGATCAGCGGATCTCCGGCGGTACGGAACTGCGTCCCCTGGAACGCGGCGGGCATGAAACCGGCACTCCAGTTGGGCGCGCCGCCGATCGGCCCGCCACGGTGGTCGAGCAACACGACATAGGCCGGCAGATCCTGATTGACCGTCCCCAGTCCGTAGGTGACCCACGAACCGAGGCTAGGGTAGCCTTGCCGCACGAAGCCCGTATTCATTTGCAATAGCCCCGAACCATGGGCGAAGCTATCGGCATAACACGAGCGGATGACCGCGATGTCGTCGATCGAACGGGCGAGGTGCGGAAACAGGTCGGAAACGTCCACGCCCGATTGGCCGTGCTTGGTGAACGTTCGGCTGCTACCCAAGAGCGTCCCAGGGTTACGGCTCTTGAACAGAGGATCGTTGTCGAGATTCGGGATCGGCTGTCCGTGGTGCCTGGCTAGTTCGGGCTTGGGGTCGAAAAGGTCGACCTGACTTGGCCCGCCATACATGAAGAGAAAAATACAGCTCTTGGCCTTGGGGGCGAAGTGCGGCGGCTTTGGAATCAGGGGCGATGCCTGCGGTCGATCGCCGGCCTGGGCCTTGGCGACGAAGCCGTCATTGGCCAAGAGCCAGGTCAAAGCCGTGCCGACGAAACCGCCGCCGGCTTGCCAAAGGAACTCGCGCCGCGCCCTCCCACAGGGCGTCAGGCGCGGCAGTAGGGGAGTGGGGCCATCGTCAAGGATGTTTCGCATGGCAGTATTCTACACCCTACGGCAGGTAAACGAACTCATTCGTGTTCAATAACACCAGACAAAAGGCGGTCAACGCCTGTTGGGCCGCATCGCTCGCCTGTTTCTCCGCGTTCACTTGTCCGGCGACTTGTCCAGCCGCCACTGCGTCGCGGAGGATCTGTTCTTCTTGCCGCACGAGAAACTCGGCGATCGTCGCCCGCTCGACATCGGTGGGAGGCCGCGACAACGCTAAAGCGTAAGCCAGCTCGATCCTCGCGGCGGTGTCGGCAGCCTCCGCCATGAGACGCTTGGCAAAATGCGCCGTTTGTTCGTGAATGAACTCGCCATTGAAAAACGTCAATGCCTGCGGCGCGACGGTCGAAACCTGCCTCTGCTCGCAACTGCCGTTGGTGTCGGGGAAGTCGAGCACTTCCAGCTCAGGCACCAGCAGCGTGCGCTTGACGAAAACGTAGATCGAGCGGCGGGCCGCGTCGGTCGGCTCCGACTTCCCCCAGCCGTTGCCCGGCCGCGACTGGCTAGCGAGCACCGCCGGCGAAATCAGCGGGTATACGCTTGGCCCACCCCGCTGGTGGTTCAGCCGGCCACTCGCGGCGAGAACCGCGTCGCGAACGGCCTCGGCCTCGAGCCGGCGCGCCTGGAACCTCCAGAGCAGGTCGCACTGCGGATCGACCTGCACGGCGGCCTTCTCGGCGGCCGGATTGGCGGCAGACGACTGTTGGTAAGTGCTCGAGAGCACCATCAAACGGTGCATGTGCTTGACGCTCCACCCGTGGGTCACGAATTCTCCGGCGAGCCAATCTAATAGCTCAGGGTGCGTCGGCGCCTCTCCCATGATGCCGAAGTCATTCTCGCTTCCAACCAGTCCGTCGCCGAAGTGGTGCTGCCAAATGCGGTTGACCATCACGCGCGCGACCAAAGGGTTGTCGACACGCGTGAGCCACTCAGCCAGTTGGCGGCGCCGGCCGGTGCTGTGGTCGGTCGGCTTGGGCGGCCCCATGGGCGCGTCGACCAAAACGGCCGGAACGCCAGGACCGACCTCCTCGGCCGGGTCGCGGGGGTTACCGCGCTTCAGCACGTGTGTCACGGGTGCCTGCTGGCTGTCTTCGTACCAGACGTAGGCCCTGGCCGGTTCGCGCGGCGGCGCGGCCTGGGCATCCTGAATTTGCCGCTCGCAAAGGTCCAGCTTGCCGTTTTCGTCAGGCAGTGAGGTGGCCAGCAACTGCCGCAGCTTCATGCGGAATTTCTTGGCTAAATTACGCTGTTCTTCCGTCCGCTTATCGGGAGGTGTGGCGAAGGCGACGACCACTTCGGCGGGCAGCGGCGATTCTGCCGCGTCTTTCGGCTGCTCGGCGTTCGAAACGAGCCCCAGGTCGATAAATTGCCCGCCGGTGGTCTGATGACAGTAGACCGCCAAGACGTTGTCGCCCGGCTTGAGCGTGGCCAGGGCCTCGCTGTGAATCGCCAGCGGCTCATATTTGACCGTGAAGCCGGCGGTTCTGGCGGCAAGGATGCCGTTGAGATAGATATCTACTTCGTCGTCGTGATGCACCAGAAGCCGCAACTTCGCCAATTCGTCGAGCGACGCGAACTCACCAGCCAGCTCAAAGTGGCGGCGCAGCCAGATGCGCTCGCTGTTCCAAACGGTCCGCACGACGCTACCGGGTGTCCCCTCGGTGCCGAATCCGCCGGGGGCCTCCGGCCAGGCCGAATCGTCGAAGGCCGCCCAGAACCACCGTCCGGCCGGTTCGGCCAACACATAGCGCCAGTTCTGCGCCGCTTGCTGCGAGGTGGGCACGGCCATTTTCGCTTCCTGCGGCAGCTTCAACATTCCCGACTCGATCAGTCGCATGCACGCGGTCGACTCGGTTGTGTCGGCCTCTTTTCGTAGCGTGGCGACCGTTTCTTCTGCATGCTTCACCGCCGCCTGGTACGAGGCCAATTCGCCATTCGTCCCGACCAGGCGATCGAGATCGGTGCGACCATCTTGCGGACGCTTGAGCGGCTCGAATACGGCCAGCAGCCGCGAATAATCGCGCTGGGTAAAGACCTCGAACTTATGATCGTGACAGCGGGCGCAGCGCACGCTTTGGGCCAGAAACGTCGCGGACGTCGTGCCCACCAGGTCGTCGAGCTGGTCGTATCGGTCGACCATCTCGTCGGCCGGTTCGTCGTCCCAGGGGCCCAGCCGCAGGAACGTGGTGGCGATCTGCATTTCGGCCGTCGAACCATCGAGCTCGTCGCCGGCGATCTGCTCGCGGACGAATTGGTCGAACGGCTTGTCGTGGTTGAACGAGTCGATCACGTAGTCGCGAAAGCGCCACACGCTGGGTTTGGCGCCGTCTCGCTCATAGCCGTTCGATTCGGCGTAACGGACCAGGTCGAGCCAGTGCCGGCCCCATCGCTCGCCGTATTCAGGACGGTCGAGGAGCGAATCGACCAGCCTGGCCAGCGCTTCGGGCGATTCATCGGCCAGGAACGCCCGTTGCTCCTCCGGCGTTGGAGGCAGGCCGATCAGGTCAAAGTAAACCCGCCGCAAGAGCGTGCGGCGCTCGGCCGGCCGCGAGGGACGCAGGCCGGCCGCTTCCATTCGGGCGAGAACGAAGGCGTCGATCGGGTTTCGGAGCCAACTCGATTCTTGAACGTTGGGAACGGCCTGCGGCTTGACGGGCAGAAACGACCAATGGTCACGGTCGGCGGGTTCAAACTGAAAGCGGCCATACGGTTCGTCGGCAACAAGTGTCAAAGGAAACAGGACGAGCGCCGAGCAGACGGCGTAGCGCCAACGCGCGAGGTGGCAAATCGCAAGTCGCTCTGAAGTCGATCGCCGACTCATTCGTTTCGGCTCCCAAGCGTACGTAACAGGCGGCAAAAGGCGCCGCGCAGGCGGGAGGGGGGTTCGCGGCCTGGCAGTTGGGCGAAAAACTCCCCGCCTTTAGGATACCATCTTTGCTGGCGGCGCCAACCAAAACGGCCGCTTTCTGCTATACTGCACGCAGCCATGGTGAGACATTCAAGGTGGCTGGGGCAGGGCCAAAGCGATGCCCCGGTCGCCATCCAGCCGGGGCATCGCTAACGCTCTGCCACCCGCCACCACGTCCTACGTCCTTCATCCGTCCCGATGATCCTCCTGATCGACAACTACGATTCGTTCACGTACAACCTCGTGCAGCGTCTGGGTGAGATCGACCCGGCGATCGAGTTGGAAGTCCACCGCAACGACCAGATCACACTCGACGAAATCGCCTCCAAGCGGCCGACGCACCTGATTATCTCGCCCGGCCCCTGCACGCCCCGCGAGGCCGGAATTTCCTGCGAGTGCATTACGCGCTTTGCGCCCGAGATACCGATCCTCGGCGTTTGCCTTGGGCACCAATCGATCGGGCACGCGTTCGGTGCCGAAATCGTGAGGGCCAAGCGCCTGATGCACGGCAAGACCGACCAGATTTACCACGACGGCAGGGGGCTGTTCGCCGGCTTGGATAATCCGTTCCAGGCGACACGTTATCATAGTCTTGTGATTCAGCCGGGCACGCTCAGTGACGAGCTTGAGGTTTGCGCCTGGTGCGATGCTCCCGAAGGGGGCCGGGAGATCATGGGCGTTCGGCATAAGCGATTGCCACTGCATGGTGTGCAATTCCATCCTGAGAGCTTTCTGACACACTGCGGCATCGAGATCCTCAAGACATTCCTCAAGTTGTCCGATGGCGACTTTCGCTCATCGAGGTCGTTCGCCGCGGCGTCCGAAGATTGAAGTCTCTATCCGAAAAGTCGCGTATCGTCGCCTTTCGCTCCGCGAAAGTACGCCCTTTCGCAGAGCGAAATACGGCAGTGGCCGGGCGTGAACGAGTTTCCGGATAGCCGCTGCGAAGACCGCGGGATTCGCTACCGGCTTTAGTCATGATCTCGGTTATGGTACACTCGCCGTTGTCCGCGTCGCTTCGCAGGCCGCGGAATGCTGTCGTCCGGCGCGCCAACGAACATGAATTCAGTCGCTGAAGCACTTGCCCTGGTCGCTCGGCACGCACAGCCTCGGCCTGCCGCCGAAACGCCCGTGGCCGAGGCGCTGGGGCTGATCTTGGCCGAAGACGCGGCCAGCGACGTCGATTCGCCGCCGCACGACAAGTCGATCGTCGATGGCTACGCGGTCGTCGCCGCCGACATGGCCAGTGGCGAGGCGCAACTGGCGATCTTGGAGGAGGTCGTGGCCGGTAGCGTCCCCAGCCTGCGCGTGACCAATGGCAAGACGACGCGAATCATGACCGGGGCGCCTTTGCCCGAGGGCGCGGACGCGGTCGTGATGATCGAGCTGAGCGAAATCAAGGCCTCGGCGAATTCTCCTCTGGGTGACGTGCAGCTCAGCGTCGACGGTCTTAGGCCGGGCCAGAACATTTTGCGCCGCGGCGCGTCGTTCCGCCGCGGCGAAGTCGTGGTTCGCGCAGGTGCGACTTTGCGCGCCATCGAAATTGGCCTGCTCTGCGAGGTGGGACGCGTCGCCGTGCGGGCGGTGCCTCGGCCGACGGTGGCCATATTGTCGACCGGAAACGAGCTCGTGCCGCCAGGCGACCTGCCAGGCCCAGGCCAGATCCGCAATTCGAACGGCCCGATGCTGACCGCCGCTGTGGAGCAAGCCGGCGGGCGTCCGATCGACTTGGGCGCCGCCCGAGATAGCCGCGACGTGCTGCGCCATTCGATCGCGTCCGGGCTGGCAGCCGACGTACTCGTGCTTTCCGGCGGCGTATCGGCCGGCGTGCTCGACCTGGTGCCTGGCGTGCTTGCCGAATTGGGAGTCGAGCAGGTCTTCCACAAGGTACGTATCAAACCGGGTAAGCCGCTCTGGTTCGGTATCCTTGCGAGCGGACCGGCGCCGAAGCTGGTATTTGGACTGCCCGGTAACCCAGTCAGCAGCTTCGTCTCGTTTGAATTGTTCGTGCGGCCAGCCCTGGCCCAACTCGCGGGGCGCGGGTTCAACGGCCTGGCCACTTGCCGCGCCGTGCTAACGCATTCATTCATCCATCGTGGCGAGCGGCCCACCTACCATCCGGCCGTACTTCGGCAATCGGCCGCAGGCGCGACGGTCGAGCCCCTCGCTTGGAAAGGTTCCGCCGACCTGCGCGGCCTGGCCGCCGCCAATGCGCTGGTTCAGTTCCCTGCCGGCAACCGCACGTTCGCGGCCGGCGAAACGGCGGAAGTCCTGCTGCTCGACGTGTAGGGTGGGACGAGATCGCCATAGGAGAGGTTCAATACATGATCCTCTTCTTCATCCGTGCTACTAACGTTTTATTTCTTTTTTGCGCGTTGCCCTCCACGGTGTGCATGTTGTTGGTGAGGTTGACGGTCTTATTGCGGAGCGTCCCCTCGGCCGCCGCATCGTCGAAGGTGACCGTGCTTGTCTGCGACGTGGAGTCGCTGCCTTAGCTGAGCGTGCTTTGCGTGCCGTCGTCGAACGTGAGGCCGTTGTCACGCCAAACGAGTTGGGTACCCTTTTCCTGCCCAAGGCGTGACGCCCGCGCCAAATACCTCATCTCCGGCCGCGTAAACTAGCAACGAAATCTCTGCGCGCATTCCACCCACAGGTGGGTGAAAAAACATGAAAAAAACTTTCCGGATTCGGCGCTCGTTGACTCATGGCCGCATGCCTTGCCCGAATCCTGGCTCGATCTGACGGGTCTAAATGGCTTCGGCCAAAAGGTTTGCGATAGCGAAGGCCATCCCGAGCGGCGCGGCCATTGCCGAGAAACGGTTGCTTGCAATTCCAAGCCAAGGGCGCTGTAGAAAGGAGGAGGATGAGAGCGGGGGTGGGGATCGGGGTGGGGCCGCTTCCCGGTCTAGAGACCAGCGTGAAAACTCCAGCGGGCAAGCCGATAGCATCTTTTCAAACAGCGAGCCTGACGCCGAGGCACCCGCGCGGCTCGCCTGCGTGGCGACGATGAACCAGGGGACTTACGCCGGAACACCCGCCGGAACGCCGCTCAACGACCTACCGAAGGGTGATGCCCCCCGCTCGCCTGACATAACTATTAGGAATAACAAAAATGTGTTTTACAGTAGTTGTTGACAGTATATCTATCCATTAGTACACTTAACTGTGGGCCGCACGCAATCGACCGAACTCCCGATCAATCGGGATTGGGCCATTAGCTCAACACTCACCCCAAGGTGCACCATGACCAACTGCGACGACACCGATCGGATGATTTCGGAATTCCACGAGCTCCTGGACGCGGAACAAGAACGCGATCCCAATTTCGGTTGGGACACTTCGAAACAGAGGTTCAAGCCGGAAGAACCAACCGCCGAGCCGCGGGAACTGCCCACCGCGCCCTTAATACGGCCCCTCGCCGAAGTCGAGGAGCGGACCATCTCGTGGCTCTGGCCTGGCCACCTGGCGCTGGGCCGGCTGACCGTCGTGGCGGGCGAGCCCGGCGCCGGCGCCAGCCTTCTGCTGCTGGAAATCGCCAGCCGCGTCTCACGCGGCAGGTCGTTTCCAGACAGGTCGTTTCCAGACGGGGCCTTTCCAGACGGGGCCTTTCCAGGCGCCAAACAAGACGTGAGTGACGTTTCACGCGAGGCGGCCGAAGTGTTGCTGATCACCCACCAAGATCTGGCTGAAGTCGTGAAGCCGCGGCTGGCGGCGCTCGGCGCCGATACAAAAAAGTTCCACGTCATGGGCGATGTGCCCGACGTCACGTTCATCGAAGAAGCACCCTGCGTGCGCCCGTTCCGGGCCTCGAAAGACCTGGTCCATCTTGATTCGTTCCTGGCGGCCACACCCAGCGTCAAGCTGGTGGTGATTGACCCGCTGGAGCTCTACCTCGAGGAGGGCAATCGCAGCTTCCCGTCGAAAACGTTGCGCGAGCTGGGCGAGCTGGCCGCCCGCCGCGGCGTGGCGATCGTGGCCGCGGCCCGCGCCCCTGAGGTGCCGGGCGCCAACAACCTGCGCCGCTGGCTCGACAAACTGAGCGGGGTCGCGGAGTTGGCCCTGCTGTTCGCCGTGGTGCGCGATCGTCGCCGGCCTTGCCGCAGGTATCTGGCGGCCGCCAAGAACACCTTGGCCGACATGGACGACGCGCTGTCGTTCGAGACGCCCGAGGGTCGAGTGGTCTGGGGGCGGCGCCGCGTGAGCGCGGCAGTGTGCTGGGCCACGGCCGCGCGGCTCGACCAGGAAGACGCGGCGCGCTGGCTGCGCGACGAGCTCGTCCTGGGTCCCAAGACGGCGAAGGAGCTGCGCGCGGCGGCCGACGAGGCGGGCATTCCCTGGCACGTGGTGTATCGCGCCAAGGGAATCGCCGGCGCCGATTGCGGCCGCGTGGGGGGCGGAGCGGGCAGCTATATCGTGTGGAGCCTTTTCGACCTGGTGGAAGAGGGGGACCCGTGCGAAATGGAGGCTGAAACGATCCGAAATCGTGCAAAATCGCCGATAGAAAACACAAAAACGGAAGTAGAGAGCGCGGAGCGCGAGGAGGTGCCGGACCCGGTGACCGAGGCAAATGTAATATGCGAAATGCAAAATGAAAAATGCAAATTGGAAGAGGGGGCAAGCGCGGAGCGGACCCGCTTCGCGGGTGCCCCGGAACCGACCGAAGCATCGGGAAACGAGATTGGAAACTCGCGAGAAAGCCCGAAATCTTCGATAGAAAACACGAAAACGGGGAACGCGCATCGTGTTCCGCAGTCTCTCCGCCGCTCGCGCGTGGAGGCGGACCGCGAGGGGGCGAGAACTCAACACGAGTTTTCGGATCCTGCCGAGGGGGCCCAAAGCCCGCGGCAATTGGAAGCTCGCTCCGCGTCGGAAGTCGACGACTGCCCGCCTTTTGGTCAAGCGAGCAACCGAACCGTCGAACAGGCTAGAGCGGACGAGCTGGTCCGCGATCACGACCGTCGTCTTCGATGTCGCCGGAGACGACGTCGCTGAATGCGCCGCGCTGGCCCTCCATCCGAATCGGAGGCTGTGCGAAAGCTCGTCGGCGGCGCGAGCAGGTCGCCTTTCGCTCCCACGAAAGGCGACGACGCGAGAACGGGTCAATAGGTCGCTTGGACCGGGTTCTTTGGCAATTTGGTCAAAGATTTTGACGGTGGAACGGGCCGAGCGGTCCGCCGTCGGCGCATGGGCCGCGCCGACGGCGGTCGGTCGCGCTCGGCGGCCAATGTCGTACCGCGCGGTTCGGCAGATCAAGGACGGAGCAGAACGGAATTCATTCGGTTGTCAGACCGTTCGGGTCGTAGACGAGCAGCGACGAGCGAAAACGGAATGAATTCCGTTCTATGAATGTTCGACGATCCGGCCGTACATCTGAGGTCTGCGGTCGGCGAAGCGGTCGATCTCGTGCTTGCCGGGCACCCGGATCACGCGCTTTTGCCTGGCCCCTTCGGGGTCGATCTCGGCGTAGAGGATCGTCTCATCTTCGTGCTGTGCCTCGTCCAGCACTCGGCCACTGGGGTCGCAGATCTTGCTCTTGCCGATGAAGCGGAAGCCACGTTCCGTGCCGACGCGGTTGACGGCCAGGTAGTAGACGTTGTTCTCCATTGCCCGGGTGGGAATCACGCAGTCGGCGGTGCACTCGGCGCCTGGCGGCCAATTGGTGGGTAATACGATCAAGTCGGCCCCTTCCAGCGCCATGACCCGCGCGGCCTCGGGAAATGCCCCGTCATAGCAAATGTTCATTCCCACCCGCAGCTCGCCCGCCGGTTGGACGGCAAAAGGACGATCTCCGGGCGTCGTGAAACGGTCGACGCCCAAGTAGGGCAAATGGATTTTGCGGTAACCGGCCACAAACCCCTCCGGTCCAACCAGGGCCGCGGCGTTGAACACGCGTTGGCCGTCCCGTTCCAGCAGGCCGAACACGGCATGGACTTTCAGCTCGCGACAGCGACGCGCGACGCGTTCAGTGCTCGGTCCTGGCAGCGGCTCGGCGTGCGGCCGTGCTTCATCGAGGTTTTCGAAGCAATAGCCCGCCACGGCGCACTCGGGAAACACAGTCAGGCACGCGCCCCGGCGCGCCGTTTCGCCCAGTGCCTCCTCGATGCGCGCCAGGTTCCGCTCGCGATCGGCGAAGACGACGTTCATCTGGACGCCTGCGATTCTCAACATCGATCGCGATCCCCCTGAATCACCGGCGGGCTACGTCCCCCGCTCGCCTTAGGTCGCCTTTTTCGCAGCCGCGGTTGCGATCGCCAAGCATTCGCGGATATCGGCGAGCGGGTCGTCGGCGTGCTCCTCGTACTCAAGTGAGAGGCAGCCGTCGGCTGGGAACTTGACCTTCTTGAGCGCCTTGAACACCTCCTCGACGTCGAGCTGGCCTTTACCGAGGATCACGCCGGACGCGTCGCCGCGCGGCTCGGCGAAGTCTTTGAGGTGGATGCCGAACAGACGGCCTTCGAGCAGCGTGACGGCCTTGACCGGATCTTCGCCCGAACGGATGTAATGTCCCAGGTCGGCGCATGCGCCGATGTTCTTGTGACGGCCTTTGACGGCTTCCAGAACGTCGGCGATCTTGTCGTAACGGGCACCGGGTCCGTGATTGTGGATCGCGATGCGAATGTCGTACTCGGCCACCAGCTTGTCGAGGCTGTCGAAGGCGTCTTCGCTGGGATCGGCCGAGAGGTTACGAATGCCGGCCCGCCTGGCGAACTCGAAGAACTTGCGATTGGCGTCGTGGTCCTTGCCGAATCCGTTGACTCCGTGGCCGAGGATCTTGATATCGAGCTCGGCGCACCGCTCTTTCATCGCGTCGATTTGTTCGGACGAGCTTTCGTGGCTGAAATGGCCGCCAAAGAACTCGACGCCGTGCAGCCCGAATTCGTGGACATGCTGGAGGGCTTTCGCGACGTCGTAGTTGCGGAGCGAGTAGCTTTGAATGCCCAATAGAAAGCCGCCCGGTTTGGCGTCGTCGGCGGCCAAACGCGTGCGGCCAACCAAAGCGCAACCAACAGCGCCGGCGGTAGCTGACAAAAATGTCCTGCGCGACAACGACGCCATCTTCGTCTCCTCAAACGGGGAAAACTCTCAGGTTGCGGAATTCACGGTCCCGCAATTATGACCGGCAAAACCGCACTGTCCAGGGTCGCGGCGATCGACTAATTCCACCACCAGCGATCGGCCCGGCCCTCGCCGGCCTTGGAACGAACGGAGGACAAAGCGGCGCCCAGTTCCTTCTTGTCGACCGCGCCCCACGAATTGACCGAGACCCCTCCCGAGGCGCTAAATACGAAGTTGCGGTGGGTCTCGATATAGTTGGCCAGGGTGGGAAGCTGACGGGGTGTCTGCAACTGGAGCCTCAAAGGCAAGCGTGATGGATCCAGGAGCAACGACAAATCGCAGCCGGCTTTGGCGGCCAGATTTTCCTTGACGATCAAAGCGCCGATCACGGCGAGGTCCAGGCAGTTGCGCAGATCGGTGAAAATCGGCTCCTTGGCCGACAACTCATCGTATTTCTCCGTCATTTTCTCGGCCCATTTCTGGGCCTTCGGGTTTGCCTTGCCGGTGGCGGTTCGCTGGCCGTTGGCGGCAATCAATTCATCCTCGGTCATCGTTTTCACACCTTGCCCGCGAATTTCCCAGGCCAGGCCTTCCTCGTCGGTCAACAGTGGTTCATAGTCGGTGGACAACCACCAACGCTGTTGCACGTTCAAGAGCGCGCCGTCGGCCCCTTTGAGCAACTGCAGGTAGCTGGTCAGCCCCGGTACTGGCGAACGTTCGAAGGCCATCGCAATCCGTTTCATGCGATAGTCGGCGGCCAACAGCACCGCCGCGAAGTGGCTGTCTTTCGGCACGCCAAGGATCGTCACCGTTTGCGGGCCCAGCGCTTTTTCCATACCGCGTGCGAATGCAACCGGATCGGCTTTGGTTGGCGAGGGGGTCGCCATGAAAGCCTGGATGCGCTTGAGGCCCTCTTTCGTCGGATCGATCGAGCAGGAAATGCCGCCCTGCGCCGCAGATTCGGCGGTCCGTAATGCAACCAGCAGGTCGTCGAGCTCTAAAACGGCCCGGCCCGTCGTCGCGCCCACCATGTTGCCGCGATCGTCGACCTGCCAACCTTCACCAAAGCCGGCGAGCACGATATCGTACTGCTCGGGATAAACGAACACATATTGAATGCGCTGGATGCCGGCCAGGTAACGGACCTCGTCGGGAATGTCCTTGCCGGCCGCGTTCGCCTCGGCGATCGTGGTTTGCATCTGGCGGAGCGAAACCTTGCGCAGTTCGGCCGACTGGCCCAGGTCGCCGTCGACCTCTTGCATTTGCCGCAACATCATCTCGCGCTTCTTGATGAATTCGTCACGTTCGACGTTGTTCACCACTCCGCGAGCGTCGACGTAAACGCCCCCTACGGCCTGCTGGAAACCACGGCCGATCTGGGCCTCTACCAGCAAACACCAACCGCACGCCAGGAGCAGCGTGACAATCGTCAACCGTTCTCGGTATGCCAGACGCACCGAACGAACGCCGTCGATTCGCATGGGAATGCTCCTGTCCGCGGAACTGAAGATAGTGGCCAAGGACTAGTTCCACCACCAGCGATCGGCTCGTCCGTCGCTTGCCTTGGAGCGAACTGCGGTCAATGTGGCGTTTCGTTCTTTGTTTTCGACTACGCCCCACGAATTGACCGCGACCCCGCCCGAGGCGCTGAAAACGAAGTTGCGCTGCGTCTCGATGTAGTTGGCCAGAGTGGGAAGCTGGCGGGGAGTCTGCAACTGGAGCCGCAATGGTGCCCGCGACGGGTCGAGGAGCAACGACAAGTCGCAACCGGCTTTGGAGGCCAGGTTTTCCTTGACGATCAAAGCGCCAATCACGGCCAGGTCCAAGCAGTTGCGCAGATCAGTGAAAATCGGCTCCCTGGCCGACAACTCGTCGTACTTTTCCGTCAGTGTCTTGGCCCATTTCTGGGCCTTCGGGTTTGACTTGCCGGTCGCAGTTCGTTGGCCGTTGGCGGCGACAAACTCGTCCTCGGTCATCGCCTTTACGCCCTGTCCGCGCAGTTCCCAGGCCAGACCTTCCTCGTCGGTCAACAGCGGTTCATAGTCGGTGGCCAACCACCATCGTTGCTGCACGTTCAAGAGCGAGCCGTCAGCCCCCTTGAGCATCTGCAAATAGCTGCTCAGCCCCTTGACGGGCGAACGCTCGAAGGCCATCGCGATCCGTTTCATGCGGTAGTCGGCCGCCAGCAGCACCGCGGCGAAGTGGCTGTCCTTCGGAACGCCACGGATCGTCACCGTTTGTGGACCGAGCTCTTTTTCCATGCCGCGCGCGAATGAACCCGGATCGGCTTTGGTCGGCGAGGGGGTCGACATGTAAGTCTGGATGCGCTTGAGGCCCTCTTGTGTCGGATCGATCGAGCAAGAAATGCCGCCCTGCGCCGCCGATTCGGCGGTCCGCAATGCAACCAGCAGGTCGTCGAGATCCAACACAGCCCGGCCCGTTGTCTTGCCAACGATGTTGCCGCGATCATCGACCTGCCAGCCTTCACCATAACCGGCGAGCACGATATCGTTCTGCTCAGGATAAACGAACACATATTGAATGCGCTGGATTCCGGCCAGGTATCGGACCTCATCGGGAATCTCTTTGCCGGCCGCGCTTGCCTCGGCGATTGCGGCCTGCATTTGGCGGAGCGATACCTTGCGCAACTCGGCCGGTTGGGCGAGGTCGCCGTCGACTCGTTGCATTTGACTTAACTTCATTTCGCGCAGCTTGTTGAACCCGTCGCGTTCGACGTTGTTCACCACTCCGCGCGCGTCGACGTAAACACCACCGACGGCCTGTTGAAAGCCAACGCCGACTTGCGCTTTGGCAGGCGAGTACCATGCTCCCACCCAGACGGCCGACGCCACGGCGAAACAGCCCCACCATCCGCGAAGGACACTAGCGCGCTTGAACGACATGATACAATCTCCCATATCCGTAGGTTTCATTTAGACTACCCCAAACCACGAGGGGAATGCAAGAAAAACTTCCCAAATCGGACGCTTTTCGTCGCTTCACCGTCACTTTGCCCTTTTGTAGCCACGGCCGAAGCCAAATCGGTCGATTAGTCGCCGATCGGCCCGAAAGCTAATCCGCGTTGCGAACTCGCCATCCCACTTGCAGTTGCAACCCTATCAGGGCTAAGGTAGTAGATATGTCCGACTTGTCCTCTTCCACCGCGATGTTAGCCTATCTCGTCATTCGCGAAGGCTCCAAATGGACCGATGTGTTCCGCCTGATCCCCGGACAATCGGTAACTATTGGCCGAGCCCCGACGAACCAGATCGTCATCAAAGACGAACGGTGCAGCCGCTGCCACGCGGAGCTTTTCATCACCGAGGGGCGCTGGACGCTGCGCGATCTCGACAGCCGCAACGGAACTTCCGTCGCGGGTGCGCTCATTCAGGGGGATATCCCACTTTCGGCCGGCGACATCATCCGTATTGGCAACTCGCAATTGGCATTCGTTCACGACTTGTCGAAGGCCTTCCCCGATTCCAGCGGAGTCGGGGCGCTGGGCGAGTTGCCGACCATCGAATCGATGCCAGGATTGCGCGGCAGCGAGACATCGGTGTTGGACCTTCCCGAACCGGCCACGATCACTCACCGCCGTGGCCAAACCAGGTTTCTCGAACCTGACGAGGACGAGGAAGCGGGGGCTTCCAAGGAGGGCCGCGCCGCCGCCAAGCTCTATCGGCTGGCCTGCGAATTGGCCAAAGCGCCCGACGCGGTGTCAATGGCCAAGCTGGCGCTGGCGGGATTGTTCGAAGGAACGCGAATGGACGCGGGAGGGCTGCACCTCCTGCGCCGCGGTGTGACCGGCGAACCGAACGCGACCGACCTGGAGTTGGTGGCCTCACGTACCGACACGCAAGTGCCCTATCACCGCATCTCTCCGTTTCTGGCGGCCACGGTGTTGCGCGAGGGGGAGGCGGTGCTCGCCCGCAACGTCATGGGCGACAGCACGCTGGGCAGCCGCGACAGCAAGGGAGACATTCACGCGACGAGCGTGATCTGTGCTCCGATCCGCCGAGGCAAGAAGGCGTTTGGTCTGGTCCACTTGTACTCGACCGCTTCGGAACGCGTACCCGATCCGGACGACCTCGAGTTCACGCTGGCCGCGGCCGACGCGGTGGCGGTGGCGCTACAGAACTTGAACCGTCGCCAGGAGCTTGCCGAGAACCTGAACCAGATACGTGACGAAAACGTGCAGCTCCGCGAACGGCTGGGCGTGCAGAGCGAGATCGTCGGCCGTGGCAAGATGATGGAGCGCGTCGTCGAAGAGATCGCCCGCGCCGCGCCGACGAGCGCCACAGTGCTGATCCGGGGCGAAAGCGGTGTAGGCAAGGAGTTGGTGGCTCGGGCGGTGCATTTTTCCAGCCCGCGCCGCAAGGGGGCTTTCGTCTGCCTGAACTGCGCCGCGCTCTCCGAAAGCCTGCTCGAAAGCGAACTGTTCGGGCACGAGCGGGGCGCTTTCACGGGCGCGGTGGGGCGAAAGATCGGCAAATTCGAGGCCTCGCACCAGGGAACGCTGATGCTGGACGAAATCGGCGAGATGAGTCCGACGATCCAGGCCAAGTTCCTGCGAGTGCTGGAGGGGCACCCGTTTGAGCGCGTCGGCGGCAGCGAGCCGGTAAAGGTCGACGTGCGTGTGATCGCCGCGACGAACCGCGATCTGGAAAAAGACGTCGCCGAGGGGCGATTCCGCCGCGACCTTTATTTCCGCCTGCACGTGCTTGAAATCATCGTCCCCGCACTGCGCAAGCGTCCGGAAGACATCCCCGAGCTGGCGAACTATTTCTTCCACAAGTACAACCTGGAAACCGGCCGCCGCCTGCGCGGTTTTTCGCCTCGGGCGACGGAACATCTGGTCCGTTATCGCTGGCCGGGAAATGTTCGCGAGCTGAAAAACGTCGTCGAGCGCGCGATCGTTTTGGCCGAGGACGAGTACATCGAAGTGCAGGATCTGATGCTCTCGAAGTTGCCCACGACGGGCGATACGGGCGAATCGGTGCCCGCGAACATTGAATTCAAGCCCGTCTCTTTGGCCGAAATGGAACGGCGGCACATCCTCGCCACACTGCGTGCCACCAGTTGGAACAAGAGCCAGGCGGCCCATTTGCTGGGGATCGAGCGCTCAACGCTCGACCGCAAGATCCGACGCTACGAATTGGCCGAGTTCCTGCCCGGACGAGTGCCGTAGCGCGGAGTCGCCCACCCAACCGTCGCCTGTAGGTTATACTTCCCGCGGCCATCAATGAGACATTTTCAAATCGCTGGAAATTCAGCGTCATAAGGCTGGCCATGCTCTCGGCATGAGTTGTCGGCAGTTGGTCAATCGTTTCTTCGACGGCGGCTCGGAATTCGGCGAAGGTCGGATGATATCGTCCGTAGATCGCGCGGCGTTTGATGAACTTCCAGAGCCGCTCGATCAGGTCGCGTGAACGACCAAAGACAACACAAGTAGGTGCCAAAGACGAAATGGGCCGCATCGACGAAGAATACGTGACCGACGCCCGCCTGCGCTTGGTCCAATCGCGGTTTCAGCTCATCGTCATGGAAGGTAGCCTGGGCAGCCGCATGCTCGGCCAAGTTTTTTTGGGAGGTACGGGGATGGCGCGAACCCGTTGGCACTGCATTCCCATGCCTTTCATGAACGCTCGCACCTGACTCTGACCGCGACGAATCCCGGTCAGCTCGAAAATTCGTTGGCATGCCTCAGCGACCGTGCGAACCGGTTGCGATTCGAACGACTTTCGGATT
>Ga0265314_10000309_pt1 | contig 69604 bp, 47 predicted proteins | sample 4126metaG_FD_203106 | JGI IMG/M metagenome (GOLD analysis project Ga0265314, IMG submission 203106) | Rhizosphere microbial communities from Carex aquatilis grown in University of Washington, Seatle, WA, United States - 4-1-26 metaG | ecosystem: Host-associated > Plants > Roots > Rhizosphere >...
AATCTCATTTTCTACGTAGGTAAATTCATGTCGAGATTTACAGAAAATACTAGCACGACAATGCTAGCACTGCTTAACCCGTGCCAGCAGGGCACTTGGGCTTATCCTGATGCCATTCGGACCTGTCCCGTTTAGTTGCCCTGTGATTTGGATAAAAGCAGAACCTCATCGACATCCTTCCGTGGATGCCGACGACCTAGCCCACGCGCCCCGACGTTCCCAAGAGCAGTTTTTCGTGCGATCGCCGCACGCCGGGCCCGCTCGCAGCCCCATCGCTCGCCGCCAACCGTCGGGGGACTAAACTGTTACCCCTTTGCTGCCTGCCTTTGCTGCCCCACTTGGTTGCCTTGTTCCGCTTAGTTGCCTCGCTATCAGGGTTTGTTGCCATCGACAGGTGTCCTCTCGTCGCGAAAGCGATTCAGCCATTTCCCAAAGTAGTCGGAAAAGTGCTTTTGCCCACCTCGATTGATGACTTCCTGCTCGACAAGTTCGTCGTTTTCCTTCTGGACAAGTTCCATTACCAGCCGTAATCGAAGTGCGTGATCCTTCCCGAATAGGAAGTCTGAACCTTGATGCGATAAAACCTGTAGAAGGAGCTTTAGGAAACCGTCAACCGATGCTTCCGCCAGACGAATTGCCTTCTCGCGATCCACAGCAGTAAGCTGAGATGTTTCATCAAATGGCTTCCGAAAAATCGCTCCCAGCTTTTCCCGAGCCTCCGGCGATTCTACCAAGCGCCTCGTTGACTCGTTGTTCCAGTTTCGCATCCACATGATGTACCGGCCGAACAAATCGACAAGGGCCTCGTGTCGCTCTCCCGACTGCTTGGGAAGCTGCCCAAGGTCCAGCTCCCCTCCAGGTACGATTCGTGAGTTCATAGCATCCTCAGCGTTGTAACTTCAAGTAGTCCCAGAAGTGCAGCTCTTTGTTCATCTGGATCAATTGTTTTAGCTTTGCGTTTGGTACGTTAGTATTGTTGCGAAGAATCCGAATTTCGTCCGCCAGCAGGTCGCGCGCGCTCGCCATCGCCCCGCGCACCCGCTGCGCTTCGTTGACGGCTTGGTGTTCTGACCACGGGAGCCGAATGGCCGCCTCGTTGCCGACCTTGTTCACACGGTTAAAATCCCCAATCAGCAATTCCGCCTCGCGCGACTGCGGAACGTGATGCACCTCCGTCCCCGAGAGCGGGTTCTTTCGCAGGTCTTTCGCCAAGCCGACGTCGTAGATGCCGCCATCGCACGCAACTCCAGTGTTATGCGCGAGGATCCCGAACTGCGATACATAATACGCGTGGCTCCGGTGGACTTCGATGTTATAAACATTGTGCCGTCCCGCACGTTGCACCTTGGCGCTGAGCGACGCTGTACCTTCTGCAGTCACGACCTGCTCGTTGACACGAAGATCGCCCGCCGGAACCCAATCGAACCGGTCTTTGGAGAAAATCGGATGGTTCGCCGTCACGCCAAGGGGCCGTACAGCATCACCGTTGAAGACCAGGTCCCAAACAATGGCGTTCTGGTGCGCGATCGTTCCCGTCACTAGGGCCGAATCGGAATCGAGCTCGCGCGAGTCTGCGTTGTAAGGACCAATTCGCGTGACGGTCGCCTTCCCATGAATACCAGCTTCATGCATCGCCAGGTCGATCGCGCCGCCCAATTCCGCTTGTGTCGTTTCCAGCCACCACAGCGGCCTGCCAACGGAAAGCTTCGCGCGGCTACCATCCGGTTTCGACAATACGAGATCAATCGACCGCCACAAGGCGCGCGTCACATCGGTGGCGTCGAAGTCGCCTGGAACGTAATGCGTCCCTAGCAGGTGGTGCTCGTCGTCTCCGCCGAGCTCGGTTATGCGGCGATGCGCGAGTCTGAATGAGAGGCCGTTCGGCAGCACATCGTCCGCCGGCACCGCGTACCAGCCGTCATGTGCGTCATCGTTTCTCGCGCTCTCCTCAATCCGATCTTTGGTCTCTTTTACGACCAGAGCAACGCCTCCGCCATTAGTCAGTGAAAGTGGCGGATGTTTCGCGATCTGATCGGTGACGACCACATCCTCGATGCGCTTGGTGGTTGGCCAACGAGGGATATGTCGCCCATTGTCGGCGTGTGTAGCGCGGGTCGAGGCGTGTGAAGTCGAAAGCTGGCCTTTGAAGACACCGAGGTAGGGGATCGCGGCTATGCCAACGAAGAGAGCGAGCAACGCGAGGCCGACGCGGCTCTGTCGCCGTCCACGACGGGGGCACTCGTATGCGATTGACGTCGACTTGAGTGTCGCGGCGGAAATGGTTTGTGCCTCCAATGGCTTACGATGGCACGTGGTCGATCGAGTGTCAAGGACCGTCAACGTCGAGGGGCCACGCTGGGAGGCACGGTCGGCGACCCAGGAATCGGAACCGTCCAGCGGGTCGATCATGTCGGCGAGAATTGCAGCGCGCGACGACGCTTCCAAAGCGAGGGCTTGCACGCGCGACAACGTGTTCCGCCTTGCTATGGCAGGTTGGAAACCTGCCCCACGAGCGGAACCACCGATGGGCTTACGCCCCCCGCTCGCCTGACGGTCGTCGTCGTCCTCGAACAACTCACCAAGCGTGGCGTCAACTGCTTCTTCCTGCTTGCGCCGCAGACGCCAGTTCGCCGCTTGCCAAGCGGTAATTCCAGCCAAGATCACGGTCCACAACCGACTAAGACCCGACGAGACTCCTTCCTCGATCGAAGGCGCAACATCGATCACGCCAGCCCAATCGGACTTCGCGCCCCTCATCCATACCAGCGTGCCGGTCACGAAGCAGAAGTCTCCGGGGATGTCGCAGTATCCCTTCGCCGGACCCTTCAACGAGCCCGCCACTTCGTCCACGTGATCCGCGGCCTTGTAGAAACTGCGGACGTCGCCGACGGTGTCGCCGGCCTTGCCTATGCGTCTCAGGTCATTCGCGGCGTCGAGGCTGTTGGCCAGCCGGCCGGCGCGGACGGCGTTGGTCGCCTGCTGGCCGCCCACGACTGTGGCGACGGTGCCGAACACCAGGAACCCAAAGCTGATTCCCATCTCTGTCCAATTGCCCGTCGCACCGTAGTAGATTGTTTCAAGGAGGTCGCTGATCGGCGTCGGATCAAAGATCGCCGCGATTTGCCACGCCGTCGTGAGCCGCGACATGATCAACCCCTTCACGGTCTCTTCGAACGTCGCCTCCCGCGTCACGTCGCGGATGTTGTTAAAGCTCGCCGCAATCTCCGCCCCTTGTAGCTGCGCGCCGTTGATCAGCATACTCGCGACGAGCGCGCTTTCGGCGACGTTCGCGGCCGTGTCCGCGATGGTCGCGGCCGTGTCGAGCGCGGCCTGGTGCAGCGCGGCCGCGAAGGCGGCCTGCTGGAAGCCGATCGAAACCGTCGTCTGGCTCCAGCCGTCGCGCTGGGCCGTCTGCGCGTCGACAAGCCCCTGCCCGACCTGGTCGGCCACGTTGGCCAAAGCCGCCTGCAGTTCGATCACCGATTCTTTCACCGCCGCTTGCGCGGCGGCGGGGTCGCCAATGGTCGGTTGGAACTCGGCGAATGCGAATGCTTTGTCGGCGGTCAATGCCTCCTGCTCGCCCGCCTTGGCGAGCGCCGCCTGGTCGACCAGATTCAACAGGTCGCGATAGGCGCCGGCCAACGTGGCGCTGATCGACGCCAGGCTCACGGCCGGCGTGGCCGGGTAATCGGTGAGCACGTTGTGGTCGTAAGGGTCAATGGGGTTGACCGTTGGCGCCGAAAGCGTGGCTGTAATCCCATTGTGGCTTTGCACCTGCTCGATCGCCGCCCCGGCGGTGATTGAGCCGATGATCGGGCCAAAGGCTTCGACCAGGTTGACTGTCCCGCCGGACGTGCCCGCCCCGGCGGAGATGGCGGCGTTGATGTTTCCATACGCGGCCACGTCGTCGACGTTGTTGCCGGCGGCGATCGTGCCCGTGATATTGCCCCGCGCCCAGGCGAGTTGCACGTCGTGCGTAGCCGAGAGGTCGGCCGAAAGGTCGCCGTAGGTCTGGGCCCACAGGTCGTGCCCGGCCGTCGCGGTGACGTTCGTCGAAATATCGCCGATGGCCCAGAGCGTGGCGTCGTTGCCGGCGGTGAGGCCGAAAGAGGTGATCGTGCCTAAGGCGTCGGCCTCGGCGTTGCGCGCGGCGTTTTCGCTCCCGTAGAGCATGTTGGCGGCGAAGACATAGGCGTTGAGACCGGCCGTGACGGCCGCATCGACGGAGTCCAAGCCGATGAGTGTGGCATAGGTGGCGGCGTTCACCGAGGCAACGGCCATTCCGGTGCTGAAGGCGTAGGCCGTGCCGGCCGACGATGTGACGGTGCCGCCTAGCCCGCCGTAGGCGAAGACAAAGGCGCTTTTCGCGCCGGCAACGCCAATTCCCGCCGCGCCGCCCCAGGCGACCACCTGGGCGTTGCCGCCGGCCGCCACGCTGACTGGCGCCACGACCCCCACGGCCATCAGCGTGATGTCGCCCGCCGCCGTAAACCCGCCCTGCAAAGCGTCGAGCGAGGTGGCGTCGATATCGCCGCCAGCCGTGGCGCTCCCCTGGAGCGCGCCGTTGGTGAAAATCGTTACGTCGCCGCCGGCCGCGATGTCGATGGTGGCCGTACCCTGCGAGCTCACGTCGGCGTCGTTGCCGGCCGCCAAGTCGACCACCAGGTTGTCGAAGGCCGAGGCCTCGGCGTCGTGCCCGGCCGTCAATTGCATGTTGGCCGTGCTGCCCGCGTCGCCCGAGGCGTCGCCCGCCGTCGCGGTAACGACGGCATCGAGAGCTCCGCCGGCCCAGGCCGAGGCATCCTGGCCGCCGGTGACTGTGCTATTCTGCACGTCGCCCCAGCTCGAAAGCGACGCATTGCCGACCCCCGAGACGCCGCCGCCGGCCGTGACGGTGCCGATGGCGCTGACCAGCGCCATGACGCCGGCGTTTCCGCCGGCCGTGACCGTGGCATGGAAGCCGCCGCCGTCCACGACTTCGGCGTCGAGGCCGGCGGTGACATTGCCCGTCTGGCCACCGCCGGTCTCGATTGTCACGTTTCCACCCGCCGTGGTCGCGCCGGAATGATCGCCGATCACGACCAGCGTGGCGTCGCCGCCTGCCTGCACGTTGCCGGATAGCGATCCTTCGACGGCGAGATTGGCGTCGCGGCCGGCCGAGACGTCGGCGCCCAGGTCGTCGAAGCCGGTGAGCGAAACGTCGCGGCCCGCCGTGACGTCGCCCGTCACGGCGCCCATGGCGAAGAGCGAGACGTCGGTTCCGGCGGTGACCGTGTCGGCCAAGAAACCGCCGGTCGCCACGTTGGCGGCGCCGGCGGTGGCTTCGACCTGGCCCGTCACGATGGACCCGCTGAAGACGTCGGCGTCGTTGGTGCCGGTGACGTCGCCGGTGATCGGGCCCACGGCGCTGGCGCTGGCGTCGTGGCCGGCGGTGATTGTGTCGAGGATCGTTCCGGAGGAGACGACCGAGGCGTCGCCGGCCGTGGCCACGACCGTGCCGGTGCTGTTGCCGGCGACGACGCTGGCGTCCTGGCCGGCGGAGACATTGCCTTGCTGCGCGCCGAACACGACCACGTCAGCGTCGCCCGCCGTGGCGGTGACGTCGGCGGTGAGGCCGCCGGTGGCGACCACGCTGGCGTTGTTGCCGCCGCTGATGGCCGCGGTGACATCGCCTGATGCCAGCACCGAGGCATCGTGGCCGGCGCCGACGGTACCGGTGACGCCGCCCGTCAGCGCGGCCACGCTGGCGTCGTGTCCGGCGGTGACGAGCACCGAGTCGGCGCCTGTCGCGACGACCGCGGCATCACGTCCGACGAGGAGATTGCCCGTGGCGTCGCCAGCCGAGTCGATCGAACCGTCGGTGCCGGCCACGACGTAGACGTTGACACCGCACTTTCCGGCGACGCTGGTCGCGCCGGCCGGCATGCCGCCCATCGGGCCGGGCGTCACTGTCCCTCCGGACGAACCGGTTCCTCCGGCAGACGAACCCGTGCCACCGCCTGGCAGCGCGGTGCCCGACATGAACGTGCCGGTCACGGCGCCCAGCGCGACGACCGCCAACGTGTTGCCGGAGGTGAAAGTGCCCCCGAGATCGCCGCCCGCCTGTGCGTAGAGCTGGCTTGTGGCACTTCTGGTGACGGCCGTCATTTGGCTCACGCCGCCGAAGGCCACCAGGTTCAACTGGTTGACGGCGCTGACGGAGCCTTTCACGTCGCCCATCGCCTGAACGTTCACGATGTTGGGGCCAGGACCATTGACGGTGACGGGGTTGCCGCCCGAGTCGGTCGTCGTGGTACTGGTGCCTCCAATCGTGAGCGTGGCGTCGCCGCCCGAGGTGAGGTTCACCGTGGCCTGGTCGGCCTGGACGGTCGCCGTGAGCGCACCTTGCGAGAAAACATTCACCTGGTCCGAGGGGGCGGCGACGGTGAGTGTGAGGTTGACGTTGGCCGTGGTCGCGGCGCTGACGGCGGCCTGCGTGTTGCCGGTGGCGGTCACGGTCACGTCGGCCCCGCCCCAGACGACGACGGCGCCATTGGCGGCCATGACGCTGGGCAAGGTCACGCTTCCCATGCCCTGCACCGCGACATTGCCGCCGGCCTGGATACTGCCCAGGTTAATCGAGGCGCCGCCGGCCACGACGGCGCTGCCGGCGGTGGCGGTGATCTGGCCGGTGATCGCACCGCCGGCGTTTTCGACCACGTCGTTGGAGGAGTTGATCGTATCGTCGATCGTCCCCTGGGCCGTGACGCTGGCGGTGAAACTCTTGCTGCCGTCGTTCCCGCTCCCGCCCGCGATGTAGCCGCTGCCGGCCGTGACGCTGCCTTGCTCGTTGCCGTAGGTCACGACCACGGCGTCGCCGCCCGCGGTGACGTTGCCGGCATGCCCCGCCGCGGCGAAGACGTTGGCGTAGCAGCCGTTCTGAGCCGTGACGGCACCGGTGACGTTGCCCCAGCTTTGCACGTCGGCCTGCTTGTCCGAGGTGACGGCGGCAGTGACGTTGCCGAAGGCCTCGATCGCCACGGCGCCCCCGGTCGATTCGACCGCCTTGGTCACGTTGCCCAGCGCGCGCAAGCCCACCGCGGCGCCGGTGATTGCGGCGCCGTCGTTGCCGGTGACGTCGGCGTTCACCGCGCCATTGTCCGATGTGACCGTGCCGGCCAGGTCGCCGTTGACATCGAGGTTGACGCCGTTCGCCGCGTTGATCGTGCCCAGGCCGCCGGCGCCGTTCCAGGCGTTGATCGTGGCGGTGCCCTCGGAGGTATACGAACCGCTGAGCGCCATGCAGTCGACGTCGATCGTGCTAAAGGCGTTGACCGTCGCGTCGCAATCGCCCTTGGCCAGGATATTTACCCAGCCGGCCATTTTGGAAAGCGTGTCGCCGACCCAGGGAAGGGATGAAAGGGTGCTGGCCAGATCCGCGGCGCCGTCGGTGGTGAACTGGCAATTCTCGACGTCTTGCCAGGTGACCACGTCGACGCCAAACGCGCCGTTGACGCTCACGTCGCTGATCGTGCCGCCGGAGGTGATCATCGCATAGGCGCCGAGGCTGAGCAGCTTGCTGAGCGTGAAACTGCCCAACTGCGAAGCGATCGAGGCCAGCTCCTGCGCCTGGCCGGGAAAGAGAATCTGCGTGGCGCCGATGCCGCCGAAGGCGTACACACTGACGGCCGCCGCGCCTTCCACCGTCGACATGAGCTTCGCGCCGCGGATCAACATGGCAAAGGGGACGGAGACACGTTCGCCGCTGGCGTCCGAGGAGAGCGTTCCCCAGGATGTCAACGTCGCGTTTCCGTTGGCACTGGTGGCCTGCGACGACAGGTCGCCGTAGGCCCAGGCCGTAATGTTCTTGACTGCTACGAGCGCGCCCGTGATCGCGCCCCAGCTCGTGGCCGTCACGGCGCCGGCGTCGCTGGTCACGTTTCCCGCCAGGTCATTGTACGAGTTGACTGTGACGTCGCTCGGCGCATCGAGGTTTGCCCCCGACTTGATCGAACCCCAACTGACAACATTGAGCACCCCGGTGCCGGCGGTGATCGCGCCTGCGATATCGCCCAGGGCCCACACGGTGCCGACATCCAGGCCTTGCACCAGGCCGATATTGTGGCCCGCCGTGATCGCCTTTTGAATATCGCCAAAGGCCGTGACGGCACCAATGCTCAGACCCGCGTCAATGGTCCCTTGGATCTGCCCCACGCCGGCTTTGGGGCTGGGCATGTCGTCGAGCCGGTTTAGTTGCGGGGCCGGCAATGGCGCGCCGATGGTCCCCGGCGCGGCTGCGTCGAGCTCTCCGGCCGCGCCGCGGGCCGGCACGTCGCGCGTGCTCACGTCCTTGGGTCCGAAGCCGCCCAGCGCGGTCACGTTGCCAATACCCAAGCCCGCCTTGAGCGAAGCGCCGATGTTACCGCCCGCCGAAATATTGATGCCTGTACCCGCCGTGAAATACCCGGCCGTGACGTTGCCCAGGTTGCCGGTCGTGGCTTCGATCGTGTTCTCCGCGGTGCCGACGTTGCCGCCGGCCGTGACGTCGCCGATATTCACTTTGGCCTTGATATTGCCGCCGATGTTACGGCCCGCCGTGACATTATTGACGTAGGCGATCGTGGCGGCTCCGATGCTGCCGGCCTTGGCCGTGAGATTGCCCCACAGGTCGCGGCCGGTCGAAACGCCGGCGATGCTGTTGCCGGCCGTGATGTCGCCGCCAATATTTACGCCCGCCACCACGCCCCCAATATTGTCGCCCGCCGTGAGGTTGGCGGTGATCGAGCCGGCGACCGTTAGCGTCGTGAAGATGGTCAGGCCACCGCTCGACACGACGCTGATGCTGCCGTGCGTGGCGGTGAGCGAGCCGCCCAGGTTGCCGCTCCCCTCGCCCGAGGCCGCGGGAAACTGGCTGGGAATGCCCGGGTTGACCGAGCCAACCGAGACGGCGCTGATGTCCATGAAGGCCGTGACCGTGGCCGATAGATCGCCGGCCGTAAAGAGCGACGAAATATCGCCACTTTTGGCCGTGATCGTGGCGCCGCTGATCGCACCGTCGTAGCCCGGCGCGCCGTAAACATACACCGCGCCGATCGAGCCGGAAGCCGAGATGGTTGAGCCGCTGATCAGGCCGTTGGCCGTGCCGGCGTCGAGCCAGGCGCCGTTGAGGTATACCCCCTGGGCGGCGACCGCGGCCACGAGCAGATCGCTGATGTCGCCGCCGTTGGCCGTGACGTTGGCCGCCAGCGTGCGCCCGACCGAGAGCGTGCCCAGCGCGCCGGCGGCCGTGATGTTGGCCCCGGCCAAAACGTCGAGCCCCACCTTGACCAGCGCGATGTTCCGGCCTTGGATCGGCGCCGCCAGGTTGCGGCCGGCCACGATCGTCCCGATGTCGCCCGTCGCCGTGATCGTGCCGGTGATGTCGCGGTCGGCGACGACGGCCACGTCGCCCTGGCTGTCGCCCAGGTTGCCCGTCACCTGGACCGTGGCCGCCATGTCGTGGCCGGCTGCGATCTGGTAGGTGAGGTTGCGGCCGACGGTGATCGTGCCGGCCAGGTCGTTGGTGGTGGCCGCGATTTGGCCCAGGTCAGTGCCGGCATTGACGGTGGTGTTCAGGCCGGTACCGGCGATCACGGTCCAGATTCTGTGTCCACTCTTGATCGAGCCTCCGCTGATCGCCGTGTCGGAAATGACCCAGTAGAGGTTGCCCCCGGCGTGGATCGTGTCGCCGATGATCAATGCGGCGTGGACGCCATTGGCGAAGCCGGGCCCTTCGGCCTGAACCGGTGGGTTGTCGCCGCTGAGCCAGTCGAACACCGAGCTCAGGCCGATATCGCCCAGTTTGGCATCGACGGTGACGCCGACGAGGCTGATCGCGGCCTGTACCGAGTAGATCGTACCCGTGTCGGCGATGATTTGTGTGTCTTCGATCTTGGTGGAGAGCGCGTCGACCCTTTCGATGTCGTTTCTCGCGTGGATCGTGTGCGAGCCGATGCCGGCGGCGAGCACCTGGTTGATGCTGCCATTGGGGGCCTCGATGTTGCCGGTAATGGCGCCCTTGGCGTTGACGTTTGGCCCTCCCTCCCAAGTGGCCACGGCGCCGGTCCCCGCCGAGTAACTCATGAACCAGGCCGGCGCCATTCCTCCGTTGAAGAGCGACCCGAAGCCGATATTGCCGCCGTCGGAGGTGATGTTGGTGGTGATGTTGTTGGCGAACACGCCGCCGATGTCGCCGCCGGCCTCGATGCCGCCGGCCGTCGTGCCGTCGGGCAGCGCGAGGTTGGTGATGTCGCCGCTGGCAACCACCTGCTCGATCATACCCATCGCCTTGACCTTGCCGATCGAAGCATCGCTCAGTACCTCGAGCACGTTGCCGCCGGCTTCGACGTCGGGAATGTCGCCGCCGGCCGAGACGAACGCGTCGGCCGTGGAAAGCACCGGGTACTCGACCCTGTGGCGGGCAAAGGCGGAGATGTCGGTGGCCTGCAGTTTCGCCGTGATGTTCAGCCCCGCGCTGACGTGAAGATCGCCGCTGGTAAGGTCGATGTCGTTTCCTTGGCCCTTGATATTGCCCGAGGCCCACAGGACGACGATTGGGTATGAGCTCGGGGGAATGTCCCACTCCAGGTCGGCCACTCCCGATACTCCGCTCACCCGAATGATGACACGCGACCCTGTGGCCGAAAGGATGTGCGCCGTCGGGTCGTTGATCCCGCGGGTGGGGTCGCTCACGTCGGTCGTGCCGCCTGTGAATTGCACCGTAATCGGGCCGTTGCCCATGTTCTCGACGGTGATGCCGGTCCGCTGGTCGGTGTAGGTTCCCGGCTGGATGACGGCCGGGTTCGGCTGCGGCGGGGTGATGGGTCCGCTCCAGCCCTGGGTCGCGGGGGCCTCGAAATCGGCGATTAGCGCGGCGCTGCCGGAGCCGTCGTGCGGGTCCAAAACGAGGGCGGCGCCGGGCAGGACCTCTGAATAGCCCGCCGTGATCGGCCCCGGGACGGTCGGGTAGACCGCGATCGGATTGGCGCCTCCGGTAGTCAAGTGGCCATTGTCGCTGGGGTCGGGGTCGCTGGCACCGGCCAGCACGTTGAACAGCACCGGAGCGGGAAACAGCGAGGCCGCGCGCATGCCGGAGACGACGGGGGCGTGATCGATCGGCGTGACGTGGATCGTGACGGTCGTCACGGGGCCGGGCACCCAGTCGGTGTCGTAGGCTTGCAACTCGAACGATTCCGTGCCCGGCTGGTTATCGTACGAGTAGTTCGGGTCGGTGGCGTAGTAGAGCGTGGTGGCGCCCATCCGCGTGAGCGTGCCGTGGGCCGGCTGGGTGACCGCCTCGATATAGCGGGCCTGGAAGCCGCCGATCACCGGGGTGCCGTTGTCGTCGGTGCCCGTCGCGTAAATCGGGATACCCGCTCCCTGGGTGACGTAAAGATCCTGGTTGGTGGTGGCCGGCGGTGTATTGACCGAGAAGACCAGGACGGTGACCCACGAGACCGAAGTGTTGCCGGCCGGATCGGTGGCGATGTATTCGAAGCGGTCGGTGCCAAACCAATTGGGGTTGGGCGTGTAAACCATTTGGTTGGCGGCCGTGACGGTCACGGTGCCGTTTAACGGGGGAAGCGCGGGGTCGAGGGCGACCGTGGTGCCGGCGACCAGCGGCCCGTCGCCGGCCGTGTCGTTGGCCAGCACGTCGATCGTCACGGGCTGGTCTTCATACGTCGTCGCCTTGTCGGGGTTGGCCGTCACCGGGTCGGCCACGGGGTTGACCGTGATCGTGATCTTGGCCGGGTTCGAGACCACGCCCACGTTGTCGGTGACGGTGTAGGTGAAAGCGTCGGCGCCGTGGAAGTTTGGGTCGGGCACAAAGATCCACTGCGGCGTCTGGCTCGTTGCGTCGGGGTAAATCGTGCCGTGCCGCGGCTGGACGGTGAACGTGATCGTCCCCAGCGTACCGCCGGCGTCGCTGTCGAGGGCGAGGATCTGCGCCGGCGTGATCGTGAGCGCGGTGTCTTCGTTCGTGGAAAGCGCCGTGCCGCCGGCCACCGGGGCCTGTTTCGTCACCTTAATCGATACGGTCGCCGTGCTCGCCGTTCCATCGGCCAGGAGCGCTTTGTAATTGAAGCTGTCCACGCCGACGAACGTGGGGTCGGGCGTGTAGGTGAAGGCGCCGTCGGTCGAGAAATTCAGCGTGCCGTGAGCAGGGCCCGTGTTCGGCACGAGCAGCGACGTGATCGGCAAGCTCGATTGGGAGTCATCATTGGCCAGCACGCCCGGCGCGCCCACGACCAAGGGCGCGTTGGCATGGTCGATCGTATAATCGTCGTCCATGGCCTGGAGCATGTCGGCCAACACGACAATATATACGGTGGCCGTGCTCTCGGCCGCGCCGTCGCCGATTTGGTATGTGAAGCTGTCGGTCCCAAAGAAGTTGCCGGTGGGCGTGTAGGTGAAAGCGCCTAGCGACGACGACACGGTGGTGGTCAGCGTGAGCGTGCCGTTCGCGGGGCCTTGCATTAAAGTCAGCGCGACTGCGTCGCCGTCCGGGTTCAAATCGTTGGCCAGCACGTTGCCGCTGACCGCGGTCCGTTCCTCGGTCGAGTAGAAGTCGTTCACCGCGTGCGGTGGGTCGTTGGTAACTTGAATCGTCGCCGTCACCGCGCTCGACCACATCGCGCCGTCGAAATCGCGGTACGTGAACGAGTCGTTCCCCACGAATCCAGCCTTGGGTGTGTAGACAATGGTCCCGTTCGGCGCTAGCGAGAAGCTCGTCGCTTGCGACGGCCCAGAGACGACCTGGGCGACGATCGTGTCCTGCGTATCGGGGTCCCAATCGTTGGTCAGCACGTTCGCTCCGGAAAGCGCCGTGTCGTGCGCGGTCGTGAACAGGTCCGCGAAGGCGTGCGGCGCGTTGTCGCGCTCGTCGATCGTCACCGTGCCGGTCACCAAGGCCGCGCCGTCGGTCTCGGTGTAGCTGAAGATGTCGGTCCCGACGAAGGCGGGCTGGCCAGAGGCAGGGGCCGTCGGCGTGTAGGTGAAGCTGCCGTCAGGGGCGAACGAAACGCTTCCGTGTTGCGCGGCGCCCACGCCCAAGAGCGTCAGCGCGTCGCCGTCGGCCTTGACGTCGTTGGTGAGCACGTTGTTGGTCACAGCCGTCCCGAAATGGACGGCGTAAAAATCGGGGTTCGCCGTCGGCGCGTTGTTGGTCACATTGATCGTCACCACTACCGGGTCGCTATATTCCGCGCCGTCGAAAAGTTTGTAAGTGAAGCTGTCGGTCCCCACGAAGTCGAGCCCGTTGGCGAGCTTGACCGGCGTGTAGTTGAACGAGCCGTCCTGGTTCAGGTTCAACGCGCCGTAATCCGTCGTACTTACCAGCACGATCGACAGCGGATCGAGATCGGTGTCGTAGTCGAACGCCAACACGCCCGGCGCCGCGATGCTCAGGCACTGGCCGTGATGGATGGAATAGCTCGTGCCCTGCCCCACCGGCGCGGCGTCGGTCACGTCAATCGTCACCGTCGCCGGCGCGCTCCGTAACACGCCGTCGAAATCGGTGTAGGTAAAGCTGTCCTGACCGACGAACCCCGGATTAGGCGTGTAACTGAACGAGCCGTCGGCGCCAAGGTTCAATGTGCCGTGCGCCGGAGCCGCCAACACTTGCGACGCGATCGCGTCGTGGTCGTCGTCATAGTCGTTCACCAGCACGCCGCGCGAGACTCCGACCACCAGCGGATGGTCATGTAAAACGGTAAAGTTATCGGCCTGCGCCACGGGCGCCTGGTCGGTCACACTGATCGTCACGGTGACGGGCTGGCTCGTCGACGTTCCGTCGGAATCGTCATAAACGAACTGGTCGGTGCCGGCGAATGCCGGATCGGGCGCATAGCTGAACGAGCCATCGGCCCCGAGGTTCAATGCGCCGTGCGACGTGGTCGATACGAGCTGGGTCGTCAGCGGTGCGCCGGAAAGGTCCCAGTCGTTGCGCAACACGCCCGCCACGGCGCTGACAGAGAGCGTGTGGTCATGCACCACGCTAAACTGTTCCGGGCGCGCGACGACCGTGTCGGCCGTCACATGGATGACTACGGTCGCGGGCGCGCTGGCGGTAAAGGGATCGTCGGCCGTGAAGCTGAAGCTGTCCGTCCCGGTGAAACCGGGATTCGCCGCGAAGGAAAAACTGCCGTCGGCGTTGAGGTTCAGGCTGCCGTAAGCCGGGCCACTCACCAGCGCCGCGGTGAGCGGGTCGCCGTCGGCGTCGCTTGTGCCCAAGAGCGCGCCTTCCGACGCGCTCACCGTGAGCGGCGTCGTGAGATAAACCGTGTAGTTGCGGTCCTCAGCCACCGGCGCCGTGTTCGTCACGTCGATCGTAATCAACGCCGCCGCGCTCGCGGCCGTGCCGTCCGAGGCGCTCACGGTGAAGCTGTCCTGCCCGATGAAACCGGCGGCGGGCACGTACGTGAAGCTCCCGTCGGAGTTCACCGTGGCGGTGCCGTGGCCGGCGCCCGCGAGCAATTGGCCCGTCAACGTGTCGCCATCGGCGTCAGTTGCGGCGCTTAATACATTGTCCGAAAGCGTCTGGCCGGCATGCACCGAGAACGTCTGGTCGGGCAGCACCGGAACCTGGTTTACGTGGACCACCGTAATCGTGATCGTCGCCGGCGCGCTTTGCAGCAGGCCGTCGTCGGCCACCACGCTGAACGTGTCTGTGCCCGAAAAGCTCGCGTCGGGCGTGAACGTGAAGCTCCCGTCGGCCGCCAAATCGAGCGCGCCCTCCGAAGTGCCGCCGGCCAGGTCGGCCGAGAGCGCGTCGCCGTCGGGGTCGGCGGCCGCCGAGAGCGCGCCCGCCGCGGCGCTCACCGTCAGCGTCTGCCCCTGGTTCACGGTATAGCTCAAGGACGCGGCGGTCGGCTCCTGGTCGGTGACGTCAATCGAGACGTCGGTCACGTTGCCCTGCAGCCCGGCGTCGGCGGAGTTTTTTGGCCTTGCGCGGTAGCTGAACTGGTCGGGCCCGTCGTATCCGGCGGCGGCCACATAAACAAACGAACCGTCGGAGTTGAACGAAATCGTGCCGTGGCTGGGCGGAAACACCAGCGTCGCCAAAAGCGTGTCGCCCCCTTGTGCCGCCGTCGCGCCTGTCGAGTCGAGGTCGTTGGCCAGAACACCGTTTGCCGCCGCGACCGTGAGCGTGTGGTCATGCACAACGCTGAACGAATCGGCCACGCTTTGGGGCCGGCCGTTGTCGACCGTCAAGGTCACCGAGGCCACATTCCCCGTCAGCATGCCGTCCGTCGCGTCGAAGCTGAACGTGTCTGTTCCACTGAAGCCGGGGTCGGGCGCGTAGCTGAACGAGCCGTCGGGCGAAAGCGTGACGGTGCCGTTGTTGGCCGGCGCCACCAGCGCCACCGTCGCCACGTCGCCCGGGTCGGCGTCGGTCACGCCGGTCAAAAGGCCCGTCGCGGCGGGCACCGTGAGCGTCGTGTCGTGCCGCAGATCGTACGACACGTCGGAAGCCAAGGGCGCGGCGTCGGTCACGTCGATCGTGACCGTCATCTCATCGCTTTGCTCGGCGCCGTCGTCGGCGAAGAAGGTAAAGCCGTCCTGCCCCTGGAACCCGGCGGCCGGCGCGTAAACGAACGAGCCGTCGGAGTGCAACGACAGCGCGCCGTGCGCCACGTTCTGGCCGAGCACGACGGTCAAAGGGTCGCCGTCGTCGTCGAGCGCCCCGGCGAGCACGCCCGAGGCCGCGCCGACCGTGAGCGTCCGTCCATGAACGGTGCTATACGATTGGTCATCCGCAGTGGGCGCCTGGTCGGTCACATGGATCGTGACGGTCGCCGCCGCGCTCACGGCGTTGATATCGGACAGGTGATACGTGAACGTGTCGTCGCCCACGTAGGCGGGCGCAGGGCGGTAAACGAAACTGCCGTCGACTGAAAGCACCAGCGTGCCGTGCGCCGGCAATAAATCGACGGTTGGCGTAAGCACGTCGCCGCCAGGGTTGTCGTCATTGGCCAAAATGCCGTTCGCGGCGGCAACCGAGATCATCCCGTCGTGCAGCACCCAGTATTCGTCCGGGTTCGCCGTCGGCGCGGGGTTGTCGACCGTGAGCGTGACCAGCGCCGCGCTGGTCGAAACGCCGTCGGTCACGGCGTAGACGAACTCGTCTTTGCCGCTGAAGCCAGGGTTCGGCGCGTAAGCGAACGAACCGTCGGCATTCAGCGCCAAGGCGCCATAGACCGGCGCCGCCGCCACGCTGACCGTGAGCGCGTCGCCGTCGTCGTCGACGATGCCCGCCAGCAGGCCCGTGGCCGCCGGCACCCTGAGCGTCGTATCGTGCATCAGCTCGTACGAATCGGCCGTCGCCACGACGGGCGAGTTGGTCACCGTAATCGTCACGGTCGCCACGCCGCTTTGCGCCAGGCCGTCGCCGACGGAGTAAGTGAACTGGTCCTGGCCCGTGAAGGCGTGGCCGGGCACGTACGTGAACGAGCCGTCGGACGCCAGGCTCAGCGTGCCGTGGCTCGGCCCGGCCACCAGCACCGACGTGAGCGAGTCGCCGTCGGGGTCGGAGTCGCCCGATAACACGCCCAGGCCGGCCCCCACTGAAAGCGTCGTGTCATGCGCCGTCTGGTAGGTCGCGTCGAAGGCGTGCGGCGCGTGGTTGACCACGTCAATGCTTACCGTCGCCGGCGCGGAACTAGCCAGGCCGTCGCCGGCCAAATAGGTGAAGCTGTCCATGCCGACGAAGCCCGGGTCGGGCACATACGTGTAGCTCCCGTCGGAATTCAAGTCGATCGCGCCATGGCTCGCGGGCGTCAGCAGGGTCGCGGCGAGCGCGTCGGCGTCAGCGTCTGTGTCGTTGGCCAACACGCCCGCCGCCGCCGAGACCGTGAGCGTTTGGTCGTGCGCAATCGTGGCCGTGTCGTCCACGGCCACGGGCGCGGCGTTGGTCACGTCGATCGTCACGGTCGCGGGCGCACTGTCGGCCAGGCCGTCGGAAACTTCGTAGGTGAACGTGGCCAGGCCTACGAACGCGGGGGCGGGCGTAAAGCTGAAGCCGCCGTCGGCATTCACCACGGCCGTGCCTTCACTCGGTTGGGTGAGCGGCACCACGCTGAGCGCGTCGCCTTCGGCGTCGCTGTCGTTGGCCAACAGGCCCGTGGCCGCGCCGACCGTCAGAGTGCGATCGTGCGAAACCTGGTAGGCGTCGTCGGCTGCGACAGGCGCCGTGTTGATCACGTTCAGCGTGACCACCGCCATGCCGCTCACCGTCAGGCCGTCCGTCGCGTCGTAACTGAAGCTGTCTTCGCCGACGAATCCCGGATCGGGCGTGTAAGTAAAGCTGCCGTCGGCGTTGAGATCCACCGCGCCAAAGGCGGTGCCGCTCACCAGGCTGGCCGTGAGCGCGACGCCGCCCGACGCGCCGTCGTTGGCAAGTACCCCCGGGGCGGCCACGTTCAGCACGCGGTCGTGCGGCAGGCTGTAGACGTCGTTGCGGGCCACGGAGTTCGGGTCGTAGACATCGAGCGATACGGTGGCCGTGTTGCCGGGGGTGAACGGATCCTGGTCGACGTAGGTGAAATCGTCCTGGCCCAGAAAATTCGGGTCGGGCGTATAGTCGAACGTGCCGTCGGAATAGAATACTAGCGTTCCATGGGTGGGACCGCCGACCAGGATCGGCGCGAGCGGGTCGTTGTCGGCGTCGCTGTCGTTGGCCAACACGCTGGTGCGTGAATAGAACGGTTGGTTATCGACCACTTCGAAGCTGTCGTCCACGGCCAAAGGCGCCGCGTTGGTCACCAGAATCGTGACCGTCGCGACGTTGCTCACGTCGTTGGCCCCGGCGTGGAGCTGATAGCTGAAGTGATCCGTTCCCAGGAAGCCGGGGTTCGACGAATAGTCGAAGCTGCCGTCGGAGTTCAAGACCAAGGTGCCGTCGCTGGTGCCGCTGACCAGGTCGACCGTCAGCGTCCCGCCGTCGCCGTTGGTGTCGTTGGCGGTCACGCCCGCCGCGGCGCTGGGCGCCAATACCTGCGCATGCGACGTGCTAAACGAATCGGCATAGGCCTCAGGGGCATTGGTGCTAACCAGCGTCAGCGTGAACGTTGCCCAGGCGCCGGTGAGGGCCAGGGTTCCGTGCGCATCGTATTCGAGCGGCCGATATTCGAGCACGAGCGGACCTTCGTAGCCGGTCAGCGCGGGGGCCGAGGTGCGCGGGTCAAACGTGAACGCCGCACCCGATGTGGCGATGGTCGCGGAACCATCGGACGAGAACGTGTTCCCGCCGTCGGTGCTGTACTGGAATTGCGCGTCGAGCGTGCCGCCGACCGCGGCGAAATTGCCGGTGCCCGTTCCGCTCACCCGCGGGTCCGACGTGATCTGGTCGGTGTTCGACAAGCCCGTGTCGTTGACCAGGCTGACTCCGCCGATCGAGGCGACCGGTGCCACGGCCTGGGCGCTGACGGCGAACGAGAACGGGTTGTTGTTCGGGTCGTTGTCGCTGAATTGCACCGTGCCGCTCGCCGAGCCGGCCGCCGTCGCGGGGTACTGCAGTGTGAAGCTGGTCGAACCGTTGGGGGCGACGGTCGAGGCCGGCGCCGTGGTGAGCGAGAAGCCGGCGGGCACCTGCACCGTACCGAGGGTGAGCGTGGCCGTCCCCTGGTCTTTGACCGTAAACGATTTCGAGAGGGGGATACCGACGAACGTGGCGCCGAATGGGTCGCTGCCGCCGTTGGCCACGGAGTTAAAGCCGTCGAGCACGGCCAGCGAAGCCACGGTCACGGTTCCTGAGAGCGCCACGACAAATGGGTTGGCGCCCGTCACGTTCGTGCTGAACGACATTTGCCCCCCGGTGCTTCCGGCCGCGGTCGCATTCATGGCCACGGTGAAGCTGGTCGAGCCGCCCGCTGCGACGCTGGCGGCCGGCCCCGCGCCCACCAGGCTGAACCCGCTGGGTAACGATACGCTGCCCAGCGTCAATGTTGCGTTTCCGGGGTTGCTTACGTTAAACACGCGTTGGACGGGCGTGCCCAGGGGAGTGGTGCCGAACGAGTCGCCCCCGTTGTCGTTGATACTGGTCGAGCCGTCGGCCAGGCTGATTTGCGGCGCCGGGGCGGGGTTGACAGTGCCGCTCAGGTTGAGATGGAAGGGAGAGGCGGCGTCGTTGGAATTGATCGTGAGCTGGCCGCTCGGGCTACCCGCCGACGTGGCCTGCATGGTGACTGTGAACGTGGTCGATTGCCCGGCATTGACCATGATGGGTCCACTGGTCGAGAGCGAAAAACCGCCGGTAACGGCCAGCGAGCTGACCTGCAGCGACGAGGTGCCGGTATCGCTCAAGGTCAGCGTTTTGGTCACTTGCGTGCCGACGGTCGTAGTACCCAGCGATTCGTTGCCATTGTTTGAGAGCGTCGTCGAGCCGTCTTTCAATTGCAGCGTGGCGGAGCTCGTCGGCTCGACGATGGTCACGGTCGACGACGAGGGCGAGCCCAGCGTGTAATTACTCGACGGTGAAAGGGTTACGACGACGGTGACATTAGCGCTCTCCTGGTGCATCAGCGGCGTGACGTTCAAGGTAGACGACATCTGACCTGGCTGCAAAGTGATCGAGCCGGGTAGGGCCTGGTAGTCGGTGCCGGCCAGCGCGGTGCCGCTTTCAGTGAATTGCACGGTCAGCGGCTGGGTGAGCATCCCGCCGCTGGCCGTAAATGTGAACACGCCCGGCATTTGCATCTGTTCGTTCGCGTTGGGCGTCGTGGCTTGCACGCTGATGGTTGTGAGCAGCTCGCGCGCTTCAAGCGATTCAAGCTGAGCGATCCGCGACTTAACGGGGCCACCACCTCGCCTGAGGCGCGGCACGGGCCCCAGCGGCTCGACGGGAGAATTGCGGCACTCGCCGGAGAATTGCCTGCCGGTGAATGGACTGCGGGAGAATTGGCGAAGGAACCGTGACCGAAGGGTTTTCATGGTCGGTTAGTCACTTGTCATTGGTCACTTGTCATTGGTCATTGGAACGAATCATTCGAGCGGCGCCGCGCGAATGGCGGCGCTCGTTTTGATAACGAATGGCGCGGGCCATTTCAAGAAAAATCGTGAAAACTTTTCGCAACCGGAGAGGAGCGATCGCAGTTGTAAAGAAACCCGTCAGTTTCTGTAAAGAAATCCGTCAGGCGAGTCGCATCGCGGAATGCGCTCTGAATCCCACGAGGCGAAACGGACGAAAGTGAGTGTGGAACCAAACGCCAAATTCCAGGACGCAAGCCCTGTCCTGAAAGAGAGGCCTCTCGACCGAGTTGTGGGTGATCGTTGGCCACCCTACCGGGGCTTTCAGTGCGGTGGCGCCCCGTGTTGTTTCAAGAGGCCGTGTTTGGCAAGCTTGTCGCGAAACGCGGGGCGGCTGATGCCGAGCCGTCGGCTCGCCTTCGATTGGTTCCCCTCCGCGATCCGAATCGCTGCTTCCAGGAGCTCTCGTTCCAGCGCGCGGATGCAGGCATTGAAAACTCCGCCAGGAATCGCAAGTTGCAATTGCCGTTCGACGTAGCGGCGCAGTTCGTCGCACGCTCCGTGCGTAAACGGCAATGTGTCAGGCAAGTGCGATTGGGTCGCACGGTCAGGGTCGTCCGGCTCACGTTTACAGTCGGAAATCGCGCTCATGCTGTACCTTTCTTGTGCAGGTTCGATGCGGTCTGGGGCGTATTCGAGCCTCCCCCCATATACAAATTGAGATTGGCGGGCAAATCCGGACATTGGGGTCATGAAGTGGTGGAAAATCTGCCCAACTGGCTTTGCTAGCACCACCGTTCCAGCCGATCTTGCCCGGTTTTCGGGGAGTTCCTATAATCCCACGCGCGCTTTTTTTTCGCCACACGACGAACCCCCGGCGCGCGACGCACGTAGTTAAAAAAGTCAGCAAGGTTGCCGGAACCCAACGGAGTGGCGGTTTTCGGCACAAGAGCAAGCTGGCGGAAATCGTTCAATCGGCGTAACGCACGGGTCGATGACACGGGTGCGGAAAGTTCCGATGCCCGCGAGGTCGACTCCCAACTGACACGGAATGCGGCGCCGGCAGAGAATGAGGTATACTTTTACTGGACGGAGAGGGTCATTGCGGAGCGTGTGAACTCAACGAGGTTCAGTCGGCCATTATGCTAGTCCAAGGACCCGTTCGGGTCCGGCCGCGGGAACAGCGAGTTCAATCCGTCTGACCACTTCGTTCGCATCGTTCGGCTACGCATCCAGCCTGGGGAGGAAAACATGCAGATTTACGGGACTTCGCAACTTCACAGCGCGCAACTTCACAGTGCGCAAGCCATCAGCGCCCCGCACGCGACTCGAACGGCCGCCGCGCCCTCGGTTTCCCCTTCGTTTTCGATGAGCGACGAGTTGCAGATATCCGACGCCGGCCGGCTGGTGGAACAGGCGAAACTGCTTCCCGACGTGCGATTTGACCGCGTCAACGCCCTGCGGACGCAAATCGCCAGCGGAACCTACGAGACGGCCGGGAAAATGAACGTAGCCATCGAACGGCTGCTGGATGAGATCGGTTAGGCGGGTTGTTTTCGTCGCGACAGCGTTTACAATTAAGGGGTCATCCCATATCGGAGGAAACCGCTTGGCGCCGTGCCGAATGGTTCTTTCGCTGCTCCGCTGGCCGCGCGTGGTTCCATGTCGCACGATTTTTCCCTGGGCACGGTCGAAGTCGCGCTGTCGCCACTCGAACGGTTCGAGGAATTCGTCGCGACCCGCGGCAAGCGCCGTTCGTCGCAGCGGCGGCTGATTGTCGAGCAGGTCTTCAGCCGGCACGATCACTTTGACGCCGACGATCTGCTTGCCCAACTGCGCGAAGTCGTGCAAGACCGCAAGGTAAGCCGTGCGACCGTTTACCGCACGCTTTCCGAATTGGTCGAGGCGGGGTTACTGCGCGAGATGGACCTCAAGGGGCGAAAGGTCTATGAACACGATTACGGCTATCCGCAGCACGATCATCTCCACTGCCAGCGCTGCGACAAGCTGATCGAGTTCAGCAGCGACGAGCTCAAAGAGCTTCGGGACGCCGTCGGCCGCGAGCATCAGTTCCGCGTGCTCACGCATCGCCTGATCATCACCGGCATCTGCGCCGAGTGTAGCCGGCCCAAACGGCGGACTCGACCGTTGGATCTGATTTGAGCGGTTTGCGCGTCAGACCGTTACACTTTGATCTCCGCGTCATCCTTCAGTTTCCCGGCGTAACGCTCCCGGATCGGCGCGACGATTTCCGCCAGGAATTCGTCGACCTGCTCACGCGAGCGCCCGATGAACTCACTGGGGTCGAGAGCGGAGGTCAGGTCGACGCCGGCGAAGGCGTCGTCGCCCCGCAGACGCTCCAAAAGGTCGTTGGCCCCCCCTTCCTGTTTGACCACGGCGGCCGCCGCCTGGCTGTGGCGGCGAATTCTTTCGTGTAGATCCTGCCGATCGCCCCCCTTGGCCACGGCCGCCATCAAGATAACTTCCGTCGCCATGAACGGCAATTCGGCCTGCAATCGCCGCGCTATTACCCGCGGATTGACGACCAGGCCCGAGGCGATGTTCTGGTTGAGCAATAAGACCGCGTCGATGGCCAGGAACGCTTGTGGCAGCGTGAGCCGGCGGTTGGCGCTGTCGTCGAGAGTTCGCTCCAGCCACTGCGTGGCCATCGTATTGGCGGCGCTCGACTCGAGGCTGATCACGAACCGGGCCAGCCCGCAGATCCGCTCCGCCCGCATCGGATTGCGCTTATAGGCCATCGCCGATGAGCCGATTTGCTCGGCCTCGAACGGCTCTTCGACCTCCTTCATGCTTTGCAAGAGCCGCAGGTCGGTGGCGGCCTTGTGGGCGCTTTGGGCCACGCCCGACAGCGTGGCAAGCACCTGCGAGTCGACCTTACGCGAGTAGGTCTGGCCGGTCACGACGTAGCTCGACTCGAAGCCGATCTTGAGGCCCACCAGCTCCTCGAGCTTTCGGACTTTGGCATGATCGCCCGCGAACAGCTCCAGGAAACTCGCTTGCGTGCCGGTCGTCCCCTTGACGCCGCGGGCTTTGATTCCAGCCATCCGCCGCTCGACCTCGTCGAGATCCTGCGCCAGGTCGTAGGCCCAGAGGCAAGCCCGCTTGCCAACGGTCGTGGGCTGGGCCGGCTGGAAATGAGTGAAACCGAGGCAGGCCAGGTCGCGATTCAAGGCTGCGAACGTTCCCAGCCGGTCGATGACCCGCGCCAACCGCACGGCGACCAACGCCAACGACTCGCGGATCATGAGCAGGTCGGTGTTATCGGTCACATAGCAACTAGTCGCCCCCCAGTGGATGATGCCCCGGGCCGATGGGCAGACATCGCCATAGGCGTGAACATGGGCCATCACGTCGTGCCGCAGTTTTCGCTCGTAGCGGGCCGCGGCGGCCAGGTCGACGTCGTCCACGTGGTTCTTCAACTCGGCGATCTGCGCCTGGCTGATCGGCAGACCCAGCTCCGCTTCGGCCTCGGCCAGCGCCACCCACAGGCGGCGCCAGGTACGCGCCTTGCGCTCGGCGCTCCAGAGACGGCTCATTTCGGGCGAGGCGTAGCGCGCAATCAGAGGGTTATCGTAATGCTGGTTTTCGTCGGGCATCGTTGCGGCCGGGTAAGTTAATCCTTTTGCGGGCGATCGTCATCTTAGCACCAACCGTGGCGGATGGTGAAGGAGGACCGACGCTTCATGACGCAGCAACCACCGCTTACGGTCCATGCCGCCGGCATAGCCGGTCAAGGATCCGTCGGATCCGATGACCCGGTGGCAAGGAATGACGATCGAGATGGGGTTTCGTCCGATCGCGGCACCTACTGCCCGAACGGCGGTGGGCCGCTTGACGCGCTTTGCCACGTGAAAATAGGTCTCGGTTTTTCCCAAGGGTATGCGTCGCAGGGCTCTCCAAACGCTCTTTTGAAAGTCCGTTCCTTCCAGCGCGGTCCGTAGCTCGAATCGAACGAGGTCGCCCGCGAAATAGGCTTCGAGTTGTTCGCGGACGGTCTCGAAAGGGCCGTCATCTCGCCGCCAGTGTGCTTCCCCTCGGGGCTTGGGCTTGTGCCCTTCGAAGTAAATTCCCGTCAGCGCATCGGCACGTGAAGCCAACAGCAACAGGCCGAGCGGGCTTTTGATTTCAGTATAGTAAGTCGTTTCGAGCATGGGTCGAGGTCTCCGTCCGAGCATAGTTCAAGCGGTTCCATAGATGCATTGCCGCGTAGGCGCGCCACGGTCGCCACGCCTCCGAAGCATCGAGCACCTGGCGCGCGCTTTTGACGCCAAGTGCCTTTCGCAAGCCCAGATCGCCGTGCGGAAAAGCGTCGGGCCAGCGGAGTCCGCGCATGGCGATGTATTGGGCCGTCCACTCCCCGATGCCGGGCACAGCCAGCAACCCCGCGATCGCGGGTTCAGGTGCCGCGGCAGGCTCAATTCGCAGCTTGCCATCCGCGACGGCGCGGGCGAGCGCCCGAAGGCATTCGGCACGCTGAGCGGTAACACCAAGGTGGGTGATTTCGCTCGCACTCGCGTCGGCGATCCGATCCGGCGAAGGCGACAGCCTCGAAAGCCCGGCAATCGGGGTCGCGATCGGCGCGCCAAATGCGTCGGCGATTCGTCCGGCGAGCGTGGTCGCGGCGCGAACCGACACCTGTTGGCCAAGCACGGCGCGTAGTGCCAATTCAAAGCCGGAGAACGCTCCCGGCACTCGCAACCCCGGCCAGCGGCGCACCGCGTCGGCGATCCGGCTGTCTCCCACCAGGTGTGACTCGATGACGTCCGGCCGGGCATCGAGGTCGAAAAAGCTCTTGATCACCGAGAGCACGACACCCAGTACGGGCACCAGGGACGTTGAGATTTCGACTGCAAGCGCTGCCTTTCCCTTAGCGGGCCCAATCCGAAGCCAACCACGATGTTCGCCGACGGTCATCGTGCGAGAATAAGTCTGGTCGGTGACGTATTCGACGCCCGCCGTCGCGCGCGCCTTTAGAAACCCCAACATCGCCGGCCACGCAAAGGGTGGGCGGTAAGCCAGGCTGAGATTCACGGTCGCTTCACCACTGGCGAACGGCGCCCTTGAACGCCGCAGCCGACTCGGTGGGAGCTGATAGTGTGAAAGGAAAAGGGCATTGAAGCGACGGACGCTGCCGAAACCGCTGGCATATGCGATTTCGACGATCGAGAGCCGCGTTTCGGTAAGGAGTTGTTTCGCCAGCAGCAATCGATGGGTTTGCGCCAAGGCGACCGGCGAAACGCCCAACTCACGGCGAACGACGCGACGCACCTGGCGAGAGCCAAGGCCCATTTCTCCGGCCAATTGCTCCAACGTCCCTTCGTTGTTGAGCGCTCCCGCTTCGATCCGCGCCGCCACGGTCCGGGCGGTGCGGCCTACGGCATCGACGGGCGAGTTACCGGGCGACAGTTCCGGGCGGCAGCGGAGGCAGGGGCGGAAGCCGCCATTCTCGGCCGCGGCGGCACTGGGAAAGAAACGGCAACGGTCGCGTCGCGGTGTGCGCGCGGTGCAGACCGGGCGGCAGTAGATTCTTGTCGTCGTTACTCCGACGAAAAAAAGCCCGTCGAATCGCGCATCGCGAGCAGCCAGTGCCCGATAGCAACTTTCAGCGTCGATGTCCATGATCAGAGTGTAGCGGAAGCCAGGGTGCGAGTCTGGCCGTTTTCGGACATCTACTCTCCAATGACCTTTACCAGCACGCGCTTGTCCCTGCGGCCGTCGAATTCACCGTAGAAAATCTGCTCCCAGGGTCCGAAGTCGAGTTTGCCTTTGGTGATCGCCACGACGACCTCCCGGCCCATGACCTGTCGCTTCATGTGAGCGTCGGCGTTGTCTTCGCCTGTGCGGTTGTGCTGGTAACGCGTGGGCGATGCGTCGAAGGGGGCCAACACCTCCAGCCAGCGCTTGTAGTCGGCGTGCAGGCCAGGTTCATCGTCGTTGATGAACACGCTGGCCGTGATGTGCATTGCATTGCAAAGCAAAAGGCCCTCGACCACGCCGCTCTTGCGGACGATCTCTTCGACCTTTGAGGTGATGTTCTCGAAGGCCATCCTCGCCGGAAGGTTGAAAGTCAGATACTCGGTGTAGGATTTCATCTGGCCACTCGCCGTTTGTGCCGCTGCTTGCCGCAGACGCAGGTGTTGTAGCCAATTTCGGCGGCGGCCCGACGCCGCGTCAAGAAAGCACCGTCAACGACGGCAAGGGGGGCGCGGAGCGGTGCGAGGCGGCGAGGTTCTTGACCAGATTGTGGGCGATCGCCTCGAAGTAACCGGCCCCGGCCGCTTCTTCGAAGTTGCCGGCGATCCGTCCCGCGTCGCCGTTGACGCGAATCTGGATGTTGATCGGCACCTCACCCAGAAAGGGAATTTCGAGCTCGGCCGCGCGCCGCTTCGCGCCGCCGCTGCCGAAGATGTCGTACCGCTTGCCGTTGTCGGGGCAGAGGAAGTAGCTCATGTTCTCGACCATCCCCAGCACGGGGATATTCACCTTGCGGAACATGGCGATCGCCTTCACCGCGTCGAGCAGGGCCACGTCTTGCGGAGTGCAGACGACCACGGCGCCGGTCAAGGGGAGCAGTTGCGAAAGCGTCAGCGCGATATCGCCCGTACCGGGCGGCATGTCGATCACCAGGTAATCCAACTCGCCCCAGGCGGTGTCGCGCAGAAACTGGGTGATCGCCCCGTGCAGCATCGGTCCGCGCCACACGACCGCCTCGCCCGGCGGCACCAGAAACCCCATCGACATGACCTTCATACCGTCGAGCTCGACGGCCCGAAACTTCTTGTCGACGATTTCCGGACGTTGGTTGATGCCCAACAGGTGCGGGATACTCGGGCCATAGACGTCGGCGTCCATCAGGCCGACTGCGCAGCCGGAGCGCTTCAGACCATACGCCAGGCTGGCGGCGATCGTGCTCTTACCGACGCCTCCCTTGCCCGAGGCGACAGCGATCACGCTCTTGGACGCCAGGCCGATCTCGCCCAGCTTCAGCGGCGCGCGGTGATGGACGGCGAGATTGATATTCACTCCGCCCAACGTCGGCAGGCGCTCGCGAAGCCATTGGGCGCATTCGACCTGAGTCTCTTTCCAGAGCGGGGCGGAATGGGTGCAAAGAGCCAGCGTGAGCGACAGCTTGTCGCCGTCGAGCCGCACGTCGCGGACCTGCCCCATTTCAACCACACCGCGCCCGGTCTCAGGATCTTTGAATTCGCTCAGGGCCGCCAACACCGCGGTTTCGTTCAGTTCACGAGTGGCCATTTAACGTCGCTCCCTAAGGGGCTAATCCCGAAGTTATCAAGAAGTTTTCTAAAACCACCCGCCACGCCGCAATTCAATCGCCCCAAGGCAACCGCGACCAGATCTCTTGTCGCAGTCCCAAATCGGGCGCCGGCGTTCGCTCCGCGTGCCGCCGCACCATTTCCACCAATGACGGCAAATGTCGCGGCGAGGCGACGAAATGCACCGCACCCATCTCGCGTGCCAGCCACTCGTACTCGGCCAATTCATTTTCGGCCAGCACGGCCGCGGCCGAGTCGCGGAATCTGGTCATCAACTCAAAGAGCAGTTCAAGCGCTTTGTCGGCACTTTTCGCCGTGAGCTCGATCGCCACAAAGGCGGCAGGCAATTCGGCCAATGTCTCGAGGCACTCGCTCACGCTACGGGTTTCGACGACGCGAATCGAGTTCGCGCCACTCCTGCCGGGCAAAGTACGAGCCCACAAGCGACGCCAGGCAACCGCCCAGCGGCCGGAGCGTTCGCAAAAGACCAAGGTGCCGGGCTGCATGCACCGTTATCTTAGAAGCCGCGGAGTGGCTTGACAACCCGTCCGTCACTTGGCGCCCATCTTGCGCATCGCGTAAATGGGCAGGTGGCGGTAGTAGACTTCGAGCATGTATAGCGACAGGCAGGTGACATAGAGTCTTCCGCCTTGGCCCAGGCTGGCCCAGCGGTCTGGGGATCTTCCTAACGGATCCCAGCTCCCCTTTTCCTGTCCCTTGGTCTCGCGGTTCTCGATAAGCATGTCGCGGAAGGCTTCGTTCCAGGCCGTCCAATACTTTCCTTCCATATGGTGCATCGTCTGCGTCGCGTAGTACCAATAGTAGACGTCGCGGTCACCCCAGTCTGGAAGGTGCTTGAGCAGGACCTCGGCGCCTTCGACCAGCCGGGGATCGTCCTGGCCCCAACCGAGGAATTGCCGGCAGAGCAGGGCCTCGGCCGTCATCGAAATCGTGGGCTCCATGCCCGCCTGGTAGCCATAGCGGCTGCCGTCGAAAGTGCATTTGTCGAGGTATTCACCCACTTTTTCCCATGTCGTGCTAGGCACCTCAATGCCGGCCATCTTGGCGCTTTGCAAGGCGATCACCATCCAACCGGTGACCGACGTATCGCTGTCGGTCCTAGGGCTGTACCGCCAACCGCCGAGGTCAGGATCTTGCGCCTCGACGCAGAACTTGACGGCCAACTCGGCCGACAGTCGCAATTCCGAGTCGCCCGTCATTCCGTAGAGCTCGCAAACGGCGATCGTGCATTGCGCGTGGGTGTAGAGCCAATTGTGGGGCCTGCCGGCGTCCTGGTTGAAGAAATTGCCATCCTTCTGTTGAAACGCGAGCAAGGCTTTCTTGCCGCGCTCCACGGTTTTTTGGAATGGACCCGATTTGTGCGTGCTGCCATGCCCCTGAAAAGCCAACAGGGCCATCGCCGTCGCCGATTCGGGAATATCACGAGGTTCAAGCGACGGAGACGAATACGGCCCCTTGAGACTCCAGGAACCATCTTTCCTTTGTTGTTTCACCAGCCATTGAAGGCCTTCCACGACCGCGTCTTCACCCTGCTTTGTTCCGCCGTAGCGACTCAGCGCGGCTTCTTTCGACCCAATCTTACGACCCTCCCAAAGCAGGCCAATCGTTGGCGCCGCGAGATCGACGCTCGACGTGACGCCGGGCAGGGCCACCGTAACATCGACCTTGGGGGGCGCAGCGAACGGGTCGTCGACACGATCGCGCGTCTCGTCCATCAACACTTGCTTTTCAAGATCCTGGTTTTCCGTCGAGATCGAAACCGATTCGTCGTCGAGCTGTTCGCCGATTTGATCGGCGACGACGTCGAGGAAAATGGAATTCTTGTTCTTGTCGTTCGGCAACAGCCAGAGCCCCAGGATGATCATGATCAGCATGTGAATCAGCGTGCTGATCAGCCAAGGGGGGGCGTTCTTCAGCGCCAACTTCTTGATCTGTTCTTCCGGGTTCGTTTCCTCCGGCTCGTCGTGAACCACTAATTCGCCGTCACGCCGCTTGGGAACGGGAATCGGACGCGGCGCGGCCGCCGTGACAGGCACAGGCCGCGGTGAGGATATCGGAGCCTTGACGGGCATGGGAGTCTGCGCGGTGACCGCGCGACGCGCGGCCCCCTGATTACCGTTGGCACCCGTCGCCGGCGATGGACTCGGTACGACCGTGGGCGGTGGCGGCGGAACGACGAGCGGCTGGCCGACAGGCACCGGCCGAGCCGCGACGGCTGATTGTGCGGTGGCAACGGGTTGGGGAACCGCTAATGGGCGAGGGGCACCTACGGGCGAGGGGGCGCCCTGGGTCGGAATCTGCGGCGGCTTCGACACGTTTCCCCTCGGCGCGGGTTGTGTGGGGTGGCCTTTGCGACTTGCTCCAAGCGCGCTGATTTGTCCACAACCGGCGAACGGGCGTCCGGGACAGGCAGCGCTAGCCCCCATTCGTGAGTTTACCCCTCTTGTGCCCCAGCGCCAAGCAAAAGTCCAATCGCCTGGGGAACTTGGGGCAACCGCTGCGGGTCGTAGCGGCTCGGCGGAAAAGTGGCACTGGACGCGGCGTTGGCGGACGATATAATCTCTTCGTGGAGCTGCTTTATGGGCTCCGCGAACCCTGACGCGGGGTGGAGCAGCCCGGTAGCTCGCGAGGCTCATAACCTCGAGGTCGCAGGTTCGAATCCTGTCCCCGCCATTTGAACCCCGGCTTCGGTGATCACACCGACGCCGGGGTTTCTTTTTTTCAGTGCCTCGCCAAATGCGCGGAATTGCGGCGGTGTGGCAGGTTTCCAACTTGCCGCCAATGTTTCTATACTCCGAGCGGTCGAGGTCGAGAACGATGCCGTTGCAACGAGGACGTGGTGGTGTTGCGCCAGAAATATGTTCTAGCACTCGACCAAGGGACGACTTCGAGCCGGGCGATCGTGTTCGGCCGCGACGGTCGCGTGGTGGCGTCGGCCCAGCGGGAGTTCGAGCAGATCCTGCCCGCGCCCGGCCACGTCGAACACGATCCCCAGGCGATCTGGTCGTCGCAGCTCGATGTTGCCCGGCAGGCGTTGGCCAGTGCCAAACTGACCGCGTCCGACCTGGTCGCTTTGGGAGTGACGAACCAGCGCGAAACCACAATCCTTTGGGAACGCGACTCGGGCCGTCCGGTAGCCAACGCCATCGTCTGGCAAAGTCGCATCACCAATCCGATGTGCGATCGGCTCAAGGCCCAAGGGCTGGCCGAGGTTTTTCGCCGAAAAACCGGACTCTTACTCGACGCCTATTTCTCTGGTACGAAGATCGCTCATCTGCTCGACACGATTCCGGGCCTGCGCGGCAGGGCCGAGCGCGGTGAAGTCTTGTTCGGCACGGTCGATAGTTTTCTGATTTGGCGGCTGAGCGGCGGCCAACGGCACGTGACCGACTTTAGCAACGCCAGCCGAACGCTGATCTTCGACATCAGTACGCTCGACTGGGACGACGAACTGCTCGGCATCCTGAAGATTCCGCGGGCCATGCTCCCCGAGGTCCGTCCTTCGAGCGAGGTTTATGGCCATTCGGCGCCCGAATGGTTTGGCGGGCCGGTCCCGATCGCCGCTGCGGCGGGCGACCAGCAGGCGGCGACGTTTGGCCAGGCCTGTTTCACGCCCGGCGAGGCCAAGAATACTTACGGCACCGGTTGCTTCATGCTCCTGAACACCGGCGCGCGGCAGATTGCGTCGGAGAATCATCTGCTGACGACCATTGGTTGGGGAATCGACGGGAAAGTGACCTACTGCCTGGAGGGCTCAGTGTTCGTTGCCGGAGCGGCGGTCCAGTGGCTGCGCGACGGACTGGGACTGATTCGCACGTCGGCCGAGGTCGAGCCTCTGGCGGCCAGCGTGTGCGACGCAGGCGGCGTCTTGATGGTGCCCGCTTTCGTCGGCCTGGGCGCGCCCTATTGGGACCCGTACGCGCGCGGCACAATCGTTGGCCTGACGCGCGGCACCAAGGCCGGGCATATTGCGCGCGCGGCCCTGGAATCGATGGCCTTTCAGACTCGCGACCTGCTTGAGGCAATGCGGCTCGATGCCGGTATCGACCTGTCGACGCTCAAGGTCGACGGGGGGGCGAGCGTCAACGACGCCCTGATGCAGTTTCAGGCCGACCTTTTGGGCGTCACGGTTCGACGGCCGGCCGTATCGGAAACCACGGCTTTGGGCGCGGCGTACCTGGCCGGCCTGGCTGTTGGCTATTGGAACGGCACGGGCGACGTTGAGCGGAACTGGGCGCTCGATCGCGAGTTCAAGCCCGCTATGTCACTGAATGAGCGGGACCAGCGATATGGTCAATGGCAGCGAGCCGTCGAACGTGCGCGCGATTGGGAACCGCATTGAGATCAACGCTGGTTCCGCCTCGCTTGGCGAAGGTCGATCGCGTAACGATCCGGATCCTTGCGGAAAACTTCGAGCGTATCTTCGCTTGCGAACAGATACACCCGACCGTCGTAGAAAACTCCGTGGTCGCGTGCGCCCGGCACGGCGCGGGAGCGCTCAAGTGCCAAAACCGGGTCGTTGCCATCCAAAACCGGCGCATAGCGATCGGGGTCGGCCAAGAAGGCCTTTTGTTCGGCTTCGCCGGCAAACAAGTAGGTACGTCCGCGATGGATTGCACCCCAACGGATATCGCCCGCCACCCAGCAGTCGCGCTTTTCGCAAAGCGTCACGGGACAAAAGCCATCCAGTCCCAAGGGGGGCGAACCGGGCGGCAATCGCGGCAACTCGTTGGCGATGAGGTCGTCCACCGGTTCAGTGTGTCGTGGCGGTGCGTTCTCCCGCCGGACTTCCTCCCGCCGGGCTTCATATCGATCAGCATCCGGGGAACTGTTGGCCGGAATCGTTCCTCGGGGGCGTACGCCGCCGCGCGGGGCCGGCGCATACCTGCCGCCGCGCTCAGGTGTCTGGCTTTGGGCGACACGAGCCTCCGCTTCGCCAATCAGCCCCTTGGCTCGCGCGTCGTCGGCGATTTCGAGCATGGCGGTCAGATATGCCGATCCGGTGAGCGGGCTGTTCATCTTGGAGACCAGTTCCCCCTGGGGGGTCGTGATGATGTCCGTCGGCACCACCTCAACGCCATATTTCGTCGCGATCGCGTTGTGTTGCGGCAGATCGAGTTTGACAGCCACGTAGTCGTTCGACAATTCGCGCCCGAAGCCCGGTTGACTGAAGACTTCGCGTTCGAGCTTGACGCAATACTTGCACCAAGGCCCGCCCAAGTGGATCAGAACCAGGCGATGCGTCTCGGCGGCCTTACGCTGGGCCGTCTCCAGGTTCGTTTCCCAATTCAGACGGTTTTGCTCTTGTGACTTGGGCTGAGGCTGTGGCCGCTGAGCGGAGGCCGGAACGCAAACGGCAAGAAGCAGCCATGCCGAGCCAACGGCCAAACTACGTCGCAACATATGGGTAAGCCTCCCTGGCGGCGGCGAGGGGTTTCAGCGGAGTGGAAATACGCCGTCGTTGAATCTTTATCGGTTCCCATTGTGGTGATTATCCGGAAAAATCCGAAGGTTCGCCTTTTAACTACGATCTAGCGGTTGCGAACCCGGTTGCTAGCAAGCACGTAATTACAAATTGCCCCGGCCCCCAAGGTGGATACCCGCCCCTTTGCGAGGGATCCCCTTGTAGGCCTGGGCTAAAGTTCTATCATCAAAGGGCTTGTCGGCAGCCGGAAGGGTTTGGCCGGTTTTGTCCACGGGAGCAGCGCCCCGGCTTGCAAAGCCAGTATCGGGAAAATTTCGAGAGCATCATGCTGCGTTTGAATGATGTCAAGAAGTCGTTCACCGAGCCTGACGGCACGCGTTTGCCGGTACTCGATATTCCCAGCTTCCAGGTCGCGGCGGCGGAACAAATGGTGCTTGTCGGCCGTAGCGGCTGCGGCAAGACGACGCTTTTGCACGTGATTGCGGGAATCAGCAGGGCGGATTCGGGCGTGGTTGAGGTCAACGGCTGCGATCTGGCGAAGCTCCCCGAGGCCGGCCGAGATCGCTTCCGGGCCGACAACATCGGCTACGTCTTTCAGACATTCAACCTGCTTGCCGGTTTCTCCGCCTTGGAGAACGTGCTTTTGGGAATGTCGTTCGCCCGTGGCAAGGCCAGCGTGGAGCGGGCGGCGGCCCTTTTGCAGCGGGTGGGCTTGAGCCACCGCCTCACGCACAAGCCCGCGATGCTTTCCGTGGGTGAGCAGCAACGAGTTGCCGTGGCTCGGGCTTTGGCGAACCGGCCCAAGCTCCTCTTGGCCGACGAGCCGACAGCCAATGTCGATAGCCGCAATCAGCAACAGATCATCGACCTGGTCCGCGAAACGTGCGTCGAGGAGCAGGTGGCATTGGTGCTGGTGACGCACACGGCGGAGGTGGCGGAGCAGTTCGATCGCGTGGAACGCTTGGACGAGTTTAACCAGGCGGTGGCAAGCGTATGAGTCTTTGGAAAATAGCCTGGCGGAGCATGCAGCAGCGGGCGTTGGCCTCGTGGCTGACCGGATTGTCGATGGCTTTGGGAGTGGCCCTGGTCGTTTCGGTGCTGGTGATCCACTCGGTGGTCGACGACACGTTTCGGCGCACGGCCCAAGGCTACGACCTGATCGTAGGAGCCAAGGGGGGCGGTTTGCAGCTCGTGCTGAACACGGTGTTCCACCTCAGCCGGCCGATCAACAACATCCCCTACTCCTATTACAAGGAATTCACTGAGGACGATCACCACCGCGGTAAGTACGCCCGGTTCATCAAGCTTGCCATTCCCTATTGCCTGGGCGACAGCTACGAAGGCTACCGCGTGGTGGGCACCACGCCGCGGATGTTCGACGAATTCGAGTACGCCAGAGACCGCAAGTACGAGTTTGCCGAGGGGCGGAACTTCAAGCACGAGAACTTCTTCGAAGGGGTCATCGGCTCGCTGGTCGCGCGCCAGACGGGTCTGAAAGTCGGCGACGAGTTCAATCCGACCCACGGAGTGACTGACGATAAGGTTGGGCACAAACACGATGCCTTCACAGTGGTCGGAATTCTCGCCCCGACGGGAACTCCGAACGACCGGGCCTTGTTCGTCAACATGGAAGGCTTTTATCTGCTCGAAAAGCACGCCAAGGATCCGCCTGCCAAGGGTAGTGGACACAGCCATGATGATCACGCTCACGACGAGCACGAGCACGAGCACGATCACGATGGTAGCGCGCATGGAGAGCATGGTGGAGACAGCCACGACGACCACAAACATGCGCACGGGCATGGCCACGCCCACGGACCACGTAAACCGTTACCCGAGAACCAGCGCGAAGTGACGGCGATCTTACTGCGAACCAGGCTGCTCGACGATCCCGTGGCGGCGATGGGATTGCCCAACGCAATCAACGACGAGCCGCTGGTGCAGGCGGTCACGCCCGCTCGCGAGATTCTCACGTTGTTTGATTCGATCGTGGGCAACCTGCGGTTGCTGTTGTTGGTGTTGGCAGTGCTGGTGGTGGTGGTGGCCGGGATCGGCGTGATGGTAAGCATCTACAATTCGATGAACGATCGACGCCGCGATATCGCCATCATGCGCTCGTTGGGGGCCAGGCGCTCGACGGTAATGGTGGTAATCCTGCTGGAGTCGATCCTGCTGTCGGTCGGCGGAGGTGTGGCGGGGGTCGTGGTGGGCCATGCGACGATGGGCTTGATCAGCCCCTGGATCGTCTCTCAGACGGGCGTCGCGATTGGGATCTTCCAGTTCCATTGGATGGAATTGGCGTTGGTTCCCAGTCTGGTTGCCCTGGCCACCGTGGTTGGCTTTTTGCCCGCCACGACGGCCTACAGCACCGACGTGGCGAAGGCATTATCATTGGCGCCCTAGGGTGGTCGCCGCCTACCGATCCAACGAAACGGTATGGTTAATGGCGGGTTTGAAACTGCTCCGCGGGGTATTGCGGCACTGGGCAGGGTGGTACACAAGCCGCCGCGGCGTGTACAATACACAGACCCAAGCTTTCGCCTAAAAGCATGAAGGAGTGCGGCCATGTCGCCTAAAAACCTGTTACGCCTCTTTTTATCGGCCGCCGGGCTGGCCTGTTTGCCGGGCGCAGTCATGGCCTGCCCCTTTTGCAACGCCGTGACCCGCACCTTCTCGGAAGAGATCAAGGACTCGAATTTCGCGGTCTTGGCCAGGTTGGTTGGACGGCCAGGCAAAACGGAAGCCGATGGAAACCAAGCGGCGGAAAAGGAGGCCGTGGAATCGACGTTCGAGATCGTCGAAATCCTGAAGGGTTCCGAAGCGCTGGGTGAGCTGCGGCGGTTTCAGGTGCTCTATTTCGGCCAGCAGCCGATTGGCTCGAGTTTCCTGGTGCTGGGTGTTGACACCAAAGATCCGGATGCCAAGGGGAAGGTCGCCCCGAAGATCGCGTGGGCCGCTCCCACGGCGCTGACCGATCGGGGTGTCGAGTATATCACCACCCTGCCCAAACTGGCCGAGAAGGGCGCCGAGCGATTGGCCTTTTTCCAGGAGTACCTGGAAGATCCCGAGACGATCCTGGCGACCGACGCGTATGACGAATACGCCCGAGCCCCATACGCCGAAGTCAAAGAGCTGGGTCCCCAGATGCAGCGAGAGCGCCTCTTGGGCTGGATCAAGGACCCCAATGTGTCGCCCAGCCGGAGACGGCTTTACCTGACGATGCTTGGGATCTGTGGCCAGGACGAAGACGTATCGATCTTGGAAGAGATGCTCAAGTCGCCCGACCGGCAGGTGCGGGTAGCCCTGGACGCGATCATCGCCTGTTACGTTATTCTCAAGGGTTCCGACGGACTGCCGTTGGTCGAGGACTTGTTTCTTAAGGACGAGCAGGCCGAATACATCGACACCTATTCGGCGATTACCGCGCTGCGGTTCCTGGGCCAGGAGAGCGACGTGGTGCCCAAGGTTCGGCTGATGGAGGGGCTTCGCTACATTCTCGACCGGCCCAAGCTGGCCGACCTGGTGATTCCCGATTTGGCCCGTTGGCAGGACTGGTCGGTCATGGACAAACTCGTGCAGTTGTTCAAGGACGCCGACGAGCAATCGTCGTGGGTGCGCGTGCCGGTGGTGAATTACTTGCGTGCATGCCCCAAGCCCCAAGCGAAGAAACACCTGGAGGAGTTGGCGAAGATCGATCCCGACGCGGTGAAGCGGGCGAACAGCTTTTTCCCAGTTCCTGGTGGCGGGGGCGCAAAACCTCCGGTTGCGAAGCAACCCGACGGCGAGAAGCCAGCGGCAGGCGCGAAAGCGGACGATGACAAGGGGGAAAAAGCGATCGGTCCCAAGGCGGGCGCCGCTGAAAAACCGGCCACGGACAAGAAGACGTCCGCCACGGAAGGAGCTGCCCGCGAAGGCGCTGTGGCGGCGACCGCACCGGCCGAAACTGGTACAGCGGTGAAAGGGGGAGAATTGGCCGCGGTGCCTCCGCCGGGTGAGCCGAGCGCGACACGAACTGGCCCGCGGCCGGCCCGCGCCGTTTCGACGGCTGTGACAGACGAAGTGAGCACGGCGGGCGTGATTTTCGCCGCATTGGGCGCCTGCGTCGTCGTGTTTTTGATTCTGTTGGTGATTTTGCGTGGCAGTCGCCCGCATGCGACGACCTAATTCACTGAGAAACCGAACATGAGCTTGGAACTCCAGCGCACACAGGCCGCCGAGGTTTTCGACGACTATGCGCGCTACCGCGCGCTGAACACTCTGGCGGTGGTCAGCGGCGTATTGGGGCTGCTGTCGGCGCTGGCCATCTTCGACTGGACGTTGGCGATCATTCCGTTGGTAGGCATATTCACCGGCTTTCTGGCGCTGCGCCGGATACGGGCCAACCCTCAGGATTACACGGGCGAATTGGTCGCGTTGGCCGGCAGCCTGCTCTCGGCGCTGTTTCTCGTGGGTGGTTTGACCTGGCAGGCCTACGACCATCTCACCGAGGTCCCAGAGGGCTATCGGCGCATCAACTACGACTTGCTCCAACCCACGGCCGAAGCGCCGTACATGGTCCCGCCCGAGAAGGCACGAGAACTCGACGGCCAGAAGGTCTTTATCAAAGGTTACGTTTACCAGCCGGACAAAGGCCAGATCACGGGAATCAAACAATTCATTCTGGTCCGCGACAAGGGAGACTGTTGCTTCGGCGGAAGCCCCAAGGTTACCGATATGGTTATGGTCCGGCTCAAAGGAAAGCTCGAAGCCAAGTTCGATATGCGCGTGCGCCGTCTCGGCGGAACGTTGCGAGTCGAGTCCGACACCGGAATGCACGGCCTGGGTGGCGTGGTGTATCAGCTCGATGCGGATTATCTACGATGAAGATGAACAGGTTGCCAATCTCGATCGCGAACTCAAACGCCCTGGCAGTTTCGGCTTGCCTGCTGGGTCTTTGCCTGGTTGCAGGCACCGGTTGCAACCAATCGCATTGTCCCGCGATCACCGCCCCTGCGCAAGCCGCCTCAACGGCACAGGTTGACCAGGCAGTCGAGGAGAATCCAGCAACGGGGGACGACAAATCGCCCGATTCGGCCCATGAGCCAAAGCCCGAAGTGAAGCAGGCCCCGCCAGCGGAACAACCCGCCGCTGCCGTCGCGACCAGGGATATCACGTTCGACGCGCTCAAGTTCGACATCAAGGCAGGCGACCTGTTCGAGCGTTCGATGATCCCCAAGCTCACCGAGGAGTTGCACGGCAAGCCCGTCCGAATCCGCGGTTATATCCATCCACAATTCGCATTCATGGACACCGGCTTGACCGTTTTCATCCTCACGCGCGACAGCGACACGTGCTGTTTCGGACCGAATCGGGCGCTATGCGATTTCATCGTGGTCCACATGAATCCGGAAAAGACGGCGAACTACAGTCTCTATCCCATCGCGGTTGATGGCGTTTTCACGATCGAAGAGTTGGTCGATCCGACGGACCCTGAAGGCGCGGTCGGCGCCATTTATCGTCTGGACGCCGACTTGGCGCGTTGAGGCACATGCAAGTGGGGCAGGCTGTAGGTTTGGCCTTTCCAGCCTGACTCGCGCAGCTCGTGATCCAGTCAGGCTGGAAAGCCCAATCTGCGTCAAGCCGCCTTTCGCCTGAGCACCAGCCGCCCCAGGGCGGGATTCAGAGGCAGGCAGGCTGCGCCGGGGTCGTTGCGAAGGATTTCGGCGACTTGGTCGAGCTGATCGGGCAGGCTGAGGGCCAGATCCAAAAATATCCACTTTTGCCCCTTGATTTCGCAGCTTCCCCCGCCGCTCCCCCCCAGCCATTCTTGCCGCACGCCGTAGCCCAACTGCATTGCCGCCCGCAGCGCCTGTTCCAACAAGTCGACTGTGTGCATCCCAGCTTCTCCAATTCGCCAAGTCCATTGCCTTATGGGACTTAGGGCGTGCGATTATAGCCGCGCCGGTTACAGTTGCCCAGCCGAGTGCGACGATGAAGGAGCATGATCATTGAACGTCAAGAAAGCGCGGAGCGACCGATGCCGACCAGCGACGGCGATGAGGCCAGCCTCCAACAGCAACTCGCGGTCCTCAAAGAACGACTGGCGCACGCCCAGAGGTTGACTGCGTTGGGCGAGTTGGTCAGTACCACGACGCACGAATTCAACAACGTATTGATGACGATCATCAACTACGCCAAGCTCGGTCTGCGCCACAAGGATGCCGAAACGCGGCAGAAAGCGTTCGACAAGATTCTGGCGGCCGGACAACGTGCCGCCCGGATCACCAACGGCATCCTCGGTTTCGCCCGCAACCGCACCGGCGCGTTCGAGCCGACCGACATGGTCAAGTTGATCGACGACACGCTGGTGCTGCTCGAACGCGAACTGAACAAGTACCGCATCACCGTCGAACGGCAAGTGCCGGCAGTGCCTTTGGTATTGGCCGTTCCCAACCAGATCCAGCAGGTGCTTTTGAACTTGCTGATCAACGCGCGGCAGGCCATGCCTCAGGGAGGCCGCGTGATCGTGCGGCTGAGCCACGATGCCGAAAGCAATCTGGTGGAGATGCTGGTCCGTGACAACGGTTGCGGCATGTCGCCCGAAACCACGCGGCGCGTTTTCGACCCGTTCTTCACGACCAAGAACGGCCCCGACGCCAGCGGCAAGGGAGGCACAGGGCTGGGACTGTCGGCCTGCCGCGACATCATCGAGGCCCATCACGGCCGGATTCGCGTCCAGAGCACGTTAGGCAAGGGCACCGCCTTCACGATCATGCTTCCCCTCGCGGTCTCCGCACCGGCCACCGTCCCCACTCAGAGTTTGGGAACGAGCTCCGAAACGCCCGCTCAAACGGTCGGAATTCTTACGAATTCCGTTATTTCGTCGAGCTGACGGTGCGTTTTTGCCTCGACCCGCGCGGAATGCCAAGGCCATTCGCCTAACGCCGGTTTCAAGGCTTTTAGATCACTCTCTCTCCGTTGGTCTCACAGCCAGCCTGCTGCTTTTCTGAGGCCGCGGCAAACTGCAAAACGGCGGTATCGTCTGCCAGTACGCCGGCCCCAACCCGAGCTTGGCGAGCAATTGGTCGAGCATCCGCTGTTCCAATAACGGATCTCGCCCCTTGGGAATCCACCCCTTGGCCGGAACTTGCTCCTCGACCAACGCTTTGGTATGTGCCTGCGACGTGTCATACCGCAGCGTTCCCTGGCCGGCGACGGAGTAAAGCGGCCGCGGGTTGTCTTCCAATTCCTTGAACGCCATCAATTCGACCAGGAATCCCCCTTCGGCCGGCATCACCCGCACGATAGCGTACTTTCGCATCGTCTGGAACGTCGCTTCAAGCTTGTCATAAAACGTTACGGTGTCCATCCGCCATGGTTCGAGCAGGGTCGAGCTTGTGTCAGGTACCGTCTCGATCCGTCCTTCGGTCAAGACGCCATCGACCAGTCGAACGCGGTCTTCACGCTTGATCTTGAAGTAGTCATCCACCATGTCGACCAGGTGGTCCCAAACGTAGTCGCGGTCGGCGATGGGCACGAACACCGGGTTGGCGATCGGTGATGGCGCGGTCTGCCAGTGCGCGCAGCCCGGCAGGACGAACGATATGACCAAGAGAATTTGGCCGAACTGATGACGCATGCCGATCCAAGTGCGCGGGGGCGTTGGCCGCCCACGAACAACTCTGGGTGCAAGGAGATTTCCGCGTTGAGACGTGATCACGGCGCGCGATGCAACCGCGGTGCTAGTGTGGCAAGAATGGCCGGACGAGGCAAGAGCAGCCTGGACAGCGCTAGGCGCTTGGGGTTTGCGCGGTACAAAGGGGATTGATCCTTGGTCGCTTACCTCTTCGTCTTCCTCTTTCCGCGCTTCTTTTTTCATTCTCAATTTCCATTTTTCCCTTGTTTCTTGTAACTCCCCAATGCCCCCACTGTCTCGCATCTACCTCGATCAGGCGGCCACGAGTTGGCCCAAGCCGGAAGCGGTGTACCGGGCCGTTGAAAGCTATCAGCGCGAATCGGGGGCGGCCGCGGGACGAGGATCTTACGCTGATGCGGTTGAGGTTGGCGAGGCCGTCGCACGAGCGCGGCGAGACCTGGCGCGCTTCATCGGCGCCGACGACGCGGGCCGGATCGTGTTTACATTTAATGGCACCGACTCCTTGAACCTGGCGATCCACGGTACCCTGGCAGGTGGGGGGCACGTCGTCACCTCGGTCGCGGAACACAACTCCGTCCTCCGGCCACTCAGTTACCTCGAAGCGGCCGGCCGGATTTCAGTCACACGGGTGGGTTGCGGCCCGTCGGCCGTCGTCGATCCCGACGACATTCGGCGGGCGATCCGTCCCGACACGAAACTCGTTGCCTTGACGCATGCCTCGAACGTCACCGGCGCGCTACAGTCGGCCGCCGAGATCGGCCGCATCGCCCGCGAAAAAGGCGCGCTGTTTCTGCTCGACGCCGCTCAGACGTTGGGCGATTTACCGTTGACTGTCGATGACCTGTCGGTCGATCTGCTTGCGGCGCCGGGCCATAAGGGCCTGCTGGGGCCATTGGGCACCGGCCTTTTGTATGTCCGCCCGGGCGTTGAGGGCCAACTGGCGCCAATCCGCCAGGGTGGGACCGGCAGCTTCAGCGATCAGGACCGGCAACCTGAAACGCTCCCCGACCGTTATGAGTCGGGAAATCTTAACATTCCGGGCATTCTCGGCCTTGCTGCCGGCGTCGGCTGGTTGCAGGATCAAGGCATGGACCGCATTCGGCGACACGCGGTGCGTTTGACCGAGCAATTGCTGGCCGGTCTGTCGACGATTGCCGCTTTGCGGATCCACGGACCGATCACCGCTGACCAGCGTGTCGCGGTGGTGAGCGTCACGCTCGCCGCGATCGATCCGCAGGAACTGGCCGCCACACTCGACAGTGCTTACCGGATTCAAGTACGCTCCGGCTTGCAGTGCGCTCCGCTGATGCACCGGGCGTTGGGCACACTCCAAGGCGGCGGCACGGTCCGATTCAGTTTGGGACCGCTGACGACCGCCGAAGAGATCGACGCCACGTTGGCGGCAATGAATGAAATCGCCGTGGCAATGGATGCCGGATGATGGCCGTGGGACGGCCATTACGATGAAACGGCTTGGGGAATCTGTATCCGGCGGGCGGCGCGTGGCCAATTCGATGGACGATTCTTGCCGATTCAAAGTCGATGAAGCCGTATCCGCCCGCACGGTGACGTGATGTTGCTCAAGCGAAGCTGGTTTATCTTCGGCCTGGCCGGCGCCATTGGCATTCCTTACCTTTTTTCGTCCTCGTCCGGCCTGGCAGGCTTGTTCACGGCCAGGCCCGCCGCCTCAGACCAAACGAGCGCGGACGGGTCGACCTTGACCGGCGCGGTGTCCGCCGTGGCGCATGGTTCCGTTGAAAGCGCAATGGATGCCACACCCATCGTCGATATGCAGCAGGCTTTGCGCTTCGACGTCACGACGGCTTGGATACTGGGCCAATGGCCGCGCGTCTCTGCCGGATTGGCGCAACTTGAGATGCAGGGCTATCGGGTGCCACTGGTAACGGGCACCCGACCTGATGACCTGGCCGGCTCGCTGACTTATTACTTCAACCACCGCCAACGCGTTGAGCGGATCACGTTTAACGGCAGCACGGGGGACGCAAGGCGTTTAGTGGCCATGTTGGTTACGAATTTCGGTTTCACCCGTGTTTTGGTCGGCGATGCCAGCTTGTTTCTCTACGAGGTCAAGAAAGACGGCAAGGTGATCAGTGAGCTGCGAATCAAACCGTCGCGGATCGTCCGGGCTGATTCGCCGCACACGCGATTCGAAGTATCGATCGTGATTCAAAGGCCAAAGGATTAGGGACTTGATTGGCCCAAACACCTTCGCCTTTGATCTCACGACGCCCTGGATTATCGCCCAATAACTAGGCACGTCTATCTCGCTGGTCCCGCAGGCGGCAGCTCGCCGCGACGTTTTCCCCTGACGGTCGAGACGCATTCACTATCCTCAACCGCGCCAAACGGCGCCACCCCAACGGCCTTGGCCCCACCACCAGCCGGTTCGTTGACACGTCGCCGTAAGCTGTTTAGAGTAAATATCTTGACGTAATTCCAGGACCATCGATCACGTGACTCGCGAGCCGCACGTTGGCAGCCAAAGCTTGGGCCGGTGTTTTCGAACAGGCGACCGACCGCCGTGTGGAGTCGTTCACCGAAAGCGTGAGCTTCGATCGCCGTCTGTACGCGCAAGACATCCGTTGCTCCATTGCCCACGCCGAAATGCTCGCCCACGTTGGTCTGCTCTCGAACGATGAATGCCAGCGGATCGTGCAGGGTCTGCAAGACATCCGCCAGGAAATTGAGCAGGACCGATTCGAGTTCCGAATCGAGCTCGAAGACGTCCACATGCACGTCGAGCGGGCGCTGATCGACCGGCTCGGGGATGTGGGCCGAAAACTCCACACGGCGCGCAGCCGAAACGACCAGGTCTCGACCGACCTGCGTGTTTGGGTCCGCGAGGCGATCGACGAAATCGATCAGCGGCTTGTTGCCCTGCAACGGGCGTTCGTCGACCGGGCCGAGCGCGACCGCGGTTGCGTCGTGCCCGGCTACACCCACCTGCGCCGCGCCCAGCCCGTGCTGGCCGCGCATTATTGGCTGGCCTATTGCGAGAAGTTCGAGCGCGACCGCGGCCGGCTGGCCGACTGCCGGCTGCGAGCGAATGTATCGAGCCTGGGCGCCGCGGCGTTGGCCGGTACGAGCCTGCCGATCGACCGCGACGATGTCGCCCGGCGGCTGGGGTTCGATGCCGTGGCGGCCAACAGCCTCGACGTATCGAGCGATCGCGACTTCGCGTTGGAATTCGCCTTCGTGTTGTCGCTAGTCGCCGCGCACCTGAGTACGTGGGCCGAGGAATGGATTCTATGGTCAACCACCGAGTTCGGTTTACTTAGGCTGCCGCAAGAGTTTTGCACCGGCTCGTCGATCATGCCCCAAAAGATCAATCCCGACGTGCTGGAACTGGTCCGTGGGAAAACGGCCCGCGTCATCGGCAATTTGACGCGGCTGTTGGTGCTTGTGAAGGGTTTGCCATTGGCATACAACCGTGATCTGCAGGAAGACAAGGAGCCGCTGTTCGATTCATTCGACACGGTGCGAGACTGTCTGGATGTGGCGGCGCCCTTGGTCGCGAAAGCCGAGCTCGACCGTCGCGCGATCGCCGCGAGGCTGGACGAAGGATACCTCGACGCCACCACCCTGATGGAGCATCTCATCGTCCGCGGACTGCCGCAGCGTACGGCCCACGAGGCGGTCGGCAAGCTGGTCCGAAAGGCACTGGACCGCGGCGTGCCATTGGCGGGGTTGTCGCTCGACGAATTGCGGGAGGCCGAGGAGAGCCTCGACGAGGCGGTCTATCAAGTGCTGGGGGCCGAAGCGGCTGTGCGGGCGTTCGTCAGCTTCGGTTCGACCGCCCCGGCCGAGGTGGAAAAACAGTTGGAGATGTGGCGGGAGAGATTGCAAGGTAACGTCGAAAAGTAACGACGGTTTTTTAGGGGGTGATGTGGGGATACGGAGGGGATGGTTGAAACGGGACGCGGAGTGTGGAAACAAGATTCAGTGACAAGTAACCAACGACAAAATGACAAATAGCCAGCCTTCACGATTCCATCTGGTGGGCGCTGCCTTAGTCACGCTGGCCTGGTCTGGCTCGGCGCCCCTGCTGCGCGCTCAACCAGGCGATGATCAGGCGGTCGACGCGCCGCTGTCGGCCGATGCGGCGGTGAAGACGATGCGCTCGCGGGCGGACGATGTCACCGTGCGCGAGTTACTAGAGACGAATCCAACGTCTCCGGCCGAGTTGGTGCGCGTGGCCGAATTGCTGATCGACCTGGGAGCAATGGTGCAAGCGGCGCCGCTGACGGCCCGTTTGGCCCAGGCGCAGCTCGACGAGGCGGCACTGGCGGCATTGGCCGAGCAGTTTGGCTCAGCCACGTTTTTCAAGTTCTCGCTGGTCGAGGAATTACAGCCCGACGGGCGCAAGTTCGCCGACGCGGTGCTCTCCGCCGCTGACAAGAAAGTGCGCGACCCGGCGCGGATCGCCGCCCTGATCGAACAACTCAAAAGCCCGTCGATGGAGTTGCGCCACGCGGCAATCGTGCGGCTCCGCGCGGGGCGCGAATCGTCGCTGGCGGCGTTATTGGCCGCCTTGGCCGCTGGCGCGCAGGCCGAGCACCACGGCGCCATCGGCACGGCATTGGCTGCCTTTGGCCGCGAGGCCCTGCCGCCGCTGGTGGCGATGGCGCGCGATGCCGAGGGGGCGCTACGAATCAAAGCGATCGAAATCCTGGGGCAAATGCAACACTCGGACCTGGCGCTGGAACTTTTGGGACCGGCACTGATCGAGACCGGTCCGGTGGAAGTTAAAGAGGCCGCCAGGCAAGCGCTCGTCGAGTTGATCGGTCGGGTGCCCGACATCGACGAGGCGGCCGACGCCTTGGAGCGCCGCGCCCGTTCGCTCTACGACCGACGTGTCGACCTGGAAGACGGCGTGCCGCCGGTGGGCGTCTGGCGTTGGGACGCCGAAGCCTCGCGGCTCGTCGTGGAGCCGGCGACACCCCAGGTAGCCGCGTTGGATCTCGCCGCGCGCTGGGCCGGCGACGCGATCGAGCTGAAGCGACATCATCGCGCCGCAAGGAGGGTTTTCCTTGGCGCGCTGCTCGAGGCCGAAGCGTTCTACCTCGCGGCGGCGCAACCGGCGCCCGACGGACAAGAGGCCGTGAAAGGAAGAGGGGCCGTCGAAGAGGTGGCTGATCGCGGCGTCGACGTGGTCGAGGATTTGTTGGAAGACTCGATCGCCAGCGGGCACCTGGTGGCCGCGGCGTCGGCGGCCCGCATCCTTGGCAAAATTGGTACGGTCGACGTCTTGTATCGCAAGTTGCCGCGGCCCAGTGTCCTGGTCGAAGCGGCCAGACACGCCGACCGGCGGCTACGGTTCGCGGCGCTCGAGGCGATCGTCGCGCTGCGACCTAGCAAGCCGTATCCCGGTTCGAGCTTCGTGCCCGCCGCGCTGGGGTTCTTCGCTTCGTCGTCCGGCACTCCACGAGCGCTGGTGGGACATCCTCGCGCTTCCGAAGCCGAACGTGAGGCGGGGCTCCTGGCCGCGCTGGGGTACGAGACCTACGTGGCGACTTTCGACCGCGAGGTGTTGGCGGGGGCCACGGCCTCACCCGACCTGGAACTGGCGCTGATCGACTTCAAGCTCGTGGCGCCGACGTCGGGAGAATTGCTCGAACGAATTCACGCCGATAGCCGTACCGCGAGATTACCTATCGGCATCGTCGCCGCCAGCGATGAGCTGGACCGCGCCGAGCGGCTGGCGCGGCTTTACCCTCCGGCAATGGTCATCATTCCCACCGAAAACGAAGCGAGTCTCGAATTCCAGCTTCGCCGCCTGCTGGCGGAGGCGGGCCGCAGTTCCGTGGATTCCGCCGAGCGCGACCGGCAGGCGGAACAAGCGCTCGTTTGGTTGGTCGAACTATCCCAGGTGCCGCCTGGGCTATACAACCTGCGGAGGATCGAGCCGGCGGTGTTGAAGGCTCTCGATCGGCCGGAACATAGCCCGAAAGCAGCCATCGTATTGGCCGCCTTTGGCACCGCGACCAGTCAGAAAGCGCTGGTCGATTTGGCCAGCCAGTCGCTGAGTCCGTTGGAAGTGCGTCAGGCGGCGGCCGACGCCTTCATCGAAAGCGTGGTCCGCTACGGTACGCTGCTAACTACGGCCGAGCTTGCCCGGCAATACGAGCGCTTCAATCAGAGCGAAACCCAGGACCGCGAGACACAACGCCTGTTGGGTTCGGTGCTCGACGCGATCGAGGCCCGCGCGGAAGTGGAGTAGCCGCCCGTGCGAGCTTTCGATCCTCATGATTCCTCTCCACCGATCCCAGGCCTGATCGGTGCTGGTCCGGCCATGCAGAAGGTCTATGCGCTCACGCGCCTGGTCGCCCGCTCGAACGCATCGGTGCTGCTGTTGGGCGAAACGGGGACGGGAAAGGAGTTGATCGCCCGGGCGGTCCACGCGCTTAGCCCGCGCGGCAGCGGGCCTTTTGTGCGCGTCAATTGCGGCGCCTTGTCGGAGAGCTTGTTGGAAAGCGAGTTGTTTGGCCACGTCCGCGGTTCGTTCACTGGCGCGATCGACAACCGCACGGGCCGCTTCGAGGCCGCTCACACCGGGACTGTATTCCTCGACGAGATCAACTCGACGACGCCAAAGCTGCAAGTCAAGCTGCTGCGCGTGTTGCAAGAGCGCGAATTCGAGCGCGTGGGCGATACGCACACGATCCGCGTCGATACTCGCGTGATCGCGGCCAGCAACCGCGATCTGCTCGAGGAAATCGAGGCCGGGCGATTCCGCGAGGACCTCTTTTACCGGCTCAATGTCGTTCCGATCCATTTGCCGTCTTTGCGCGAGCGCCGCGAGGATGTTCCCGAGTTGATCGGACACTTCCTCGCCATCTACAATGAGGAAAACGACCGTTACGTGGCGCACATTGAGCCGAGGGCTCTGGAAGCGCTCGAAGACTACCATTGGCCCGGCAACGTCCGCGAGCTGCAGAACTACATCGAGCGCGCCGTCGTGCTGGCACCCGGCGACGAATTAACATGTGACCTGCTGCCCGAGGTCGTGTTGGGGGGGAGACGGTCCGGACCCAAGCGGCTGGCCGACGCCGACGTCGAAACGCTGGCCCATGAGTTGGTATCGCAAGGTATCGCCGAGGCCGGGCCCGACGGCACCGACCTGCATACCAAGATCGTCAACCGCGTCGAGAAGGAGTTGATCGCCCAAGTGCTGGCGGCTTGCGACGACGTCCAGATCAAGGCGGCCGCGAAGCTGGGAATCAACCGAAACACGCTGCACAAGAAGCTAAAGGAGTACGGGCTGGACGGGGGTGAAGCGGACAGCGAAGAGTGACAGAAGGCGCTCGTTCCTCACTCCTTTCCAATGACTAATGTCCAACCGGGGCATCGCGTAGGCTCTGCCCCAGCCACCACTCTTCACCACAGAGCCCATGCTCTCCGGCATCACCATTTTCTGTTTTGCGGCCAGCTATACGGTGGCCTTGTTACTCGAAGCATCGCGGCTGGTGTTCCGCAGCGGCGTACGCGGGGCGCTGCTCTTGGGATTCGGCGGCGCGGGTTTGTTGGCTCATACCCTTTTCCTTGGCCACCGTGCCATTGAGGCCGGGACGGCCCCCTTGTCGAGTGAGTACGATTGGTACCTGGTGGCGGCCTGGGTACTGGCGGTGGTCTATCTTTACCTCACACTTCAACACCCGCGAACCGCCGTGGGCTTGTTCACGCTGCCGCTTGTGCTAGGCCTGATCGGGTGCGCCCGGTTCGCCGACCAGGTCCCATTTCCTCGGACCAAGGCCTCGCAGATCTGGGGCATGATCCACGGTGGCATCTTGTTGTTGGGCACGATCGCCGTGCTTGTCGGTTTCATTGCCGGCGTGATGCACCTGGTGCAAAGCTATCGCTTGAAACACAAAGTCCGCCCCACGCAAGGCCTGCAGTTACCCAGCCTGGAACGCCTCGAACGCGCGAACAGCCTCGCGGTCCGCATCTCAGCCCTGGTGCTTTTAATCGGTTTCCTGTCCGGTGTCGTCTTGAACTTCGTCAACCACGGACAATCGGAAGACGAATACGTGCCGTGGACCGATCCGGTGATCTGGAGCTCAGGGATGCTCCTTGCCTGGCTGATCGCCGCCGCCGTGTTCAGCCTGGTTTACAAGCCCGCCAGGCAAGGCCGCAAGGTTGCCTACTTGACCGTGGCCAGCTTCCTGTTTCTGGTTCTGGCGCTGGGCGTGCGGCTGCTTTCGACGACACGGCACGGAGCGGAAGGCAAGCGCGGAGCGCGGAGCGCGGAGCGCGGCGAGACCGAAGGGCGGATCGCATTGCTTCCGCCGGGAGGCCGCGCATGAAACTGCAACTCGTCGGTTGCAGCCACCGGTACTCGTCGGTTGCGGCGCGCGAAAGACTGGCCTTCAGCCCGGCCCAGGCCGAGGCGGCGCTCGAAGGACTGCGCCAACGGTTCCCCCAGAGCGAAGCGGTGCTGCTCTCGACCTGCAACCGCGTCGAGGTCTACACCGCCGCCGAGGACCCCGAGCGCGCTCCCACGCACCAGGACGTGGCCGAGTTTCTGGCCGCGTTCCACGGGCTGGATGTGCTCGACATATTCGACGATCTCTTCGAACGGACCGGCGAGGACGCGGTGCGGCACCTGTTCACCGTGGCGGCCAGCCTCGACAGCATGGTCGTCGGCGAGCCACAGATCGTCGCCCAGGTGAAGCAGGCCTACGATCTGGCCCTGGCCCACCGCAGCACCGGTCCCATGACGAACCAGATTTTCCAGGCGGCGCTGCGCGTTGCCAAACGCGTGGCCAGCGAAACCTCGATCAATGAAAAACGGGTCAGTGTCGCCAGCCTGGCGGTCGCCGATTTTGCCAAGCGAATCTTCGAGCGCTTCGACGACAAGCATGTGCTGGCGATCGGAGCGGGCGAAACGTGCGAGGAGGCCCTGCGCTACTTGCAGGACGAGGGGGCCCGCGACGTGACGGTGGTGAACCGCAATTTCGAACGGGCCGTGGCCCTGTCGGAGCGATGGCGGGGTCGGGCGCTGCCCTGGGAGCGGCTGGGCGAAGCGCTTGCCGCGGCCGATTTGGTAATCAGCACCACCGGCGCCGCCGAGCCGATCGTGACGCTCGCCGATTTCCAGCGGATCGAGCCGGCCCGTTTCCAGCGCGACTTGTTCATCCTCGACCTGGCCATACCCCGCGACTTCGACCCGGCGATCGGTGATTCGAAGAACGTCTACCTCTACACGATCGACGACCTCGAAGCCGCTTGCGAGCGGAATCGCAAAGAGCGCGAGCGGGAACTGCCCGCCGCGATGCGGATCGTCGAGCAGGAGACGGCCCAGTTCATGGCCGAACTGCGGCACCATGCCACCGGCCCGATCATCAAGCGCCTGAGGCAAGGTTGGGAGGAGTCGAAAGACGATGAGTTGCGGCGGCTATTCAATCGGCTGCCCGACCTGAGCGACCGGCAGCGCGACGAAATACGCCACTCGTTCGACAGCCTGATCAACAAGCTGTTGCACCCGCCGTTGAAATCGCTGCGCGATGCGGCAGCGCACGGCGGCACCCTGCACGCCTTACGCGACGCGATGATGAAGCTTTTTCATCTCAAGGATTGAAGTAGCCGAGCGTCAGCGGAGCCGCTCCTATGCTCCAGCATGCGTATGAGCGACTAGGGAGCTACTCTTCCTCCTCCCAATCGTCGTCATCGTCGTCATCGTCGTCGTCCTCATCGTCGTCGTCGTCCCAGTCGTCATCATCCTCGTCGTCGTCCTCGTCATCGTCCCATTCTTCATCGTCGTCGACTTCCTCCCACTCGTCGTCTTCGAGGTCATCTTCGTCGTCGAGCTCGTCTTCCTCGTCGTCATCGTCCTCGAGGTCATCATCATCGTCCTCGTCATCATCGTCGTCGTCCCAATCGTCGTCGTCGAGATCGTCGTCTTCATCGGCCTCGGCTTTTGGGGCGGCCAGGGTTTGAATGGAACCGAGTTTCCACAGATCTTCGCGGGCCGACTCCGGGTTGGGTACGATACTCACTTCAGACTCCTCGTTCGAATCAATGGGGGTTAGTTCCGCTCCCTGTCTCGCGACGGGGTTTGTTTCATTTTGCGTGTCATTGGCCGTGCCGCCCGTGCCGCGCCGCAACAATTCGGCGCGCGGCAGCTCGTCGACGTGCCGCAGCCCGAACAGTTGCAAGAACCGCTTCGTGGTGCCGTACAAGAAAGGGCGTCCCAGGTCATTAGCGCGTCCGACGATCCGTACCAAATCTTTTTCCATCAATTGCCGCAGCATTTCCGCGCATTGCACCCCGCGGACCGCTTCGATTTCGGCCCTTGGGACAGCTTGTCGGTAGGCGACCACCGCTAAGGTTTCCATGGCCGGCGCCGACAAGCGGGTTTCGACCGGCGCCTGGTGGAGCCGCCGCAACCAGCCGCCAAACTTGGGCCGCGTGAGCAGTTGGAACCCGCCGGCAATTTCTTCAATGCGGAAGGCACTGCCCTGGGAATCATAATATCGGTTCAGTCGGCGGATTAATGTACGCGCTTCCGTGCCGTCCGCCAAGCTGGCAATTTGACTAATTCTTCGGCTTCCCAACGGTTCGCCGGCAAGGAATAACACCGCCTCGACCCTTGCCTCGCGTGGATCGCGGCGAATTGAACTGTCGGATGCGACGTTCGTCGATGGGGGTTGCCCCGCCGCGCGCGAACTCGCCTTGAGCCAATTGCCCCCTATTCCCCGAGAAGCCAGTGCGTGGCGGTAGCGCAGGCTAACGCTTTGTAACCGCTGGGCGACCGTTTGGGGAGCTAGCAGCATGTCGCTAAAAGTAAGCCGTGGGCAGCCGTCTGGCAAGACCTAATTCCGGCCCCTAAACCACCTTAGGGCCTATCCCACGCCTCGACTTGCTTGACCACCGCCTCGATGACCTTGGCGGGACTGGTATCCGTGGCCTCGAAGTGCCGCGTCGCCTGGCCCTGATGCGAGAGTGCCACGTTACAACTAAAGCGATACAGCTCGCCGGTAACGCCCCAGGTCTCCAAGCGATACCCGGTCGCCCCCAATTGGCGCAAACGCCATTCGCCGCGGCTCAACGGGTCATCGGCAGGCGGTTCTGAAGAATCGGCGGCGGGACCACCGGCCCTCTCGGCGCGATACGAGTTTTCCGCGTCCGATTCGATGGGGGCTGAATAGGCGGTCGCCTTCAAAGGTGACTCACCGCGACGCGGCGCGGGGGGCTCGCCTCGCAACGCGCCGCCGCTGGGGCGCCGTATTGGCTGGCGCTCGGCGCCAAGCGGAACGCGCCTCGCCGTGGCGGGAGGTCGCTCGCCACGCGACCAAAGCGACGCCGTCGACTCGTGTTCGCCACCGTTCGCCCGTATCGATGGCTCGTTTGGGGCGGCGTTCGGCGCCTGGCTCGCGACGGGACGGACGGCAGTGATTCGAGCCCGCGGTAGACGTTCGGATGACGATTCCGCCACCGTCCTTGCAGTTGGGGTGTTGGAGTCCGGCTTTGTGATCTGAGAGTCGTCATGCGCCGAGGCAGTCTTCGATTGCTCGTCGTGGTCATCGGCTGGCGCCGGTGGCTTAGGCTCCTCTTTGATCGCGGACGGTATTGCCTTGGGCAGTAAGGTCCCCACGACCGCCGCCAAGGGCAGAGCGATCATGCACACGATCATGATCGTCGTGCGAAATGCCACCATCCCCGACGACTGCATGGCCGGATCGACTCCCTTCCTATTCCGACTTTCCAGGCCCGTCCTTGGGCCCGATGCAAGTGGGAACTTCTCGCGAGCACTTGGTTGCCGCAGGTCACCAAGCACGGAGCCTCACTCTGCAATGGGTCGGGATCATAGCGGCCAGGCGTGAAAATAGGCAAGGGCAAAAGTACCCCCACCCGGCGGGGATAGTATGATGCCAGCAAGCATCGAATCCGGCGGGATTCAACGGCGTACGAGCCTCTATCTCGGAACCGCTTTCTATGGCAATGTCGTGGTTACCAACGGTGAATCCGAGCGACCGCGATGCAGACACTTTCGCACGTTCGTCTTACCGTCGGGCTGCGTCTCTGACTCCCATTACTCACCCGAAAATCCGCAAGCACAAGTTATACTGGTAGGCGAGGCTAATTGACGCAAAACAAATGCGGCGATGAACAAGCATGCCAAAAAAATCAACAACGCAAGCGACCGCCAAGAACGCTGCAGCCAAAAAACCCGCAGCCAAGAAGACCGCAGCCAAGAAGACCGCCGCTACAAAAAAGACTCCCAGGAAAAAGGCGGATCGAAAGCCTGCCCCAAAGGCCCAGCCGATGCCTCGGCCGACGGTCACTGCCGAGGAGAAGCTGTTTCTGTTGTTCAAGGACGACTACCACGCCCGGCAGATCTTCGATTTCCTCCGGGCCGAGACGGTGGGCGAACTTGAGCAGTTTACCCCGCGCCAAATCGTTGCCCGATTGAGCAAGCCGATCGAAGACGCCGTCGAGCGCATCCGCCAAAAGCTGGCCGAAAAGAACCGATATTTGTCGGGCGACGAGGCGTACTTACTGCGGATGAAAGGATCCTAGTCCAAGAAATCGCGCCCCATTGCGAATAGAAACTGGGCGGAGCATCCGTCGCCAAACGAGGCCCTTTATTTCTGAGATGCGAGACATGACCGGACAAGGATCGGCGGGCAACGTGATTGCCGCCCTGTGTAGCTTCTGGTGGCCTGGACTTGGCCAGCTTGTCCAGGGGCGGTTCTTGATGGCCGCAATCCACTTCATTCTATGCATCATTCTTTGGTTCATTCTGCTGGGCTGGGTGATCCATCTCTTGTCAGCTCTCGACGCGGCCCTTTTCAGGCCGAAATTCTAAGGCGCCGTCGCATCCGGCGGTAGTGACGATCGCCATTGCATTGGCAGACGGTATACTGTCGGCTTTGACGACAAGCGATCGCGTTTCGAAATTGAAGGCGCCTAGCATGCCAAAACTGAACTGTAGCGACTGGATCATCGTCCTGGCCTGTCTCGCGTCGCCCGTCACGTTGGCGCGGGCCACCGAACCGCCGGCCAAGCGCCTTTTGCTGCTGGGCCAAGGCCCCGACGGACACCCGCCGGCAACGCACGAATACCTCGCCGGGCAACGAATTCTCGCAAAATGTCTCGAGCAATCGCCTGGGCTGACTGTTGAAATCTTTCGGGCCGACGAACCGTGGACCGAAGGGCCGGAATTGCTGGCCGAGGCCGACGGCGCGGTGCTGTTTCTGTCGGAGGGGGCCAGGTGGCTCCAGAACGATCCGCGGCGGCTCGACGCCTTCTCACGCCTGGCCGCGCGCGGCGGCGGGCTGGCCGGTCTCCATTGGGGTATCGGCACGAAGGAAGCGGCGCCCATCGACTCCTACCTCAAGCTCCTGGGCGGTTGCCACGGCGGCCCCGACCGCCGCTTCACGGTGATCGAGGAAACTTTGCAGCCCGTCGAACCCCAACACCCGGTAACCAGAGGTTTGCAACTACTGCGCGTGCGCGACGAGTTTTACTTCCGCCTCAAGTTCATAGCGGGCGAAAATCGAATCCAACCACTCTTGACCGTGCCGATCGAAGGCCGCGACGAAACGGTTGCCTGGGCCTGGGAGCGGCCTGACGGGGGCCGTTCGTTCGGATTCAGCGGGCTCCACTTCCACGACAATTGGCGGCACGCTGATTATCGGCGGCTGGTAGCGCAAGGTGTGCTCTGGAGCTTGAAACTCCCCATCCCCCCCGAGGGCGCCAAGGTCGAAGTTACCGAGGAGGACTTGGTGGGGGATGCACTAGGGCAACACCCGCGGGCTAACGCCCCCCGCTCGCCTGATCTCGCTTCGGCCACTTCAAGTGCTCGTGCAGGAAATCGAACGTGCCGACACCGTTGATCGAGTGCGGGCCGTCGAAGAATTCGATCGTCGTCCGCTCGGCGATCTTGAGGTCGACGTAGAGCAAGCGGACCTTGGCGAACTCGTAGGCCACCCACTCGTCGGGCGCGACACCGTCGCGATGGCCGCGCTCGACCATGAACGGGCGGGGGGCAATCAGCCCTGCCATCTCGGCATAGTTGAAAGTGTTCCCCAAGTCGAATTCGAAGATCTCGTATTCGCCCGTTCCGATGTAACTAAAGCGGGAACGCGTCGAAGTGTTCTTCCAAATCCATTCGTTGAAGTCGGCCGAGCAGATCGAAAGGCAATAATTCTTGACCAGCGCCGGAATGCGCATCGCCGATTTGCCGCCGTAGGAAAGCCCGTAAAAGCCGATCCGCTCAGGATCGACGATCGATAGCGAGGCGAGCCAATCGACGATTTGCTGATGCTGCGGAACGATCGTCGAGAAGAGGGTCTTCTTGATCGCGTTGCTCTTTCGCTGCAAGGTGCGGAAGCGGTCGGTGAAGATGTAGGGGTTCTGGGGCGAAAACGTGATAAATCCCCGCTCGGCCAGCCGGTTGGCGAACTGGTGGTAATAGGGGCTTTCGACTTTGGGATCGGCCACGTCCTGGGGCCGCCCCTCCAACCCGTGCTGGCAGACGACCACCGGCCGCTTTTCGCCCGGCCTGATGTCTTTGGGCACCAGCAGGATGCCGTAGGCGAAGACGTCGGGAAAAACATCCAGGACAACGTCATAGCCCGTGTATTTGGCCTCGTCGTAGACCTTGCGCGAACGAACATTCGGCTTGGAGAGTGGCAGCTCGAAACGGCCGATGACCTCGTCGTAGAACAACTTGCGGTACTGCTCCGAAGTTTCCTGCCATTTCTCCACTGAACGGCTGCCGCGATCGGCCCGCTCCCAATACTTGGTCCTCGTGTATTCACTTTCGCGCATCAACGCCTGGGTGAATTCGGTCATTTCGTCGATCTGCTGCTTGAGCCGAACCTGAGGATCGAAGCCGGGCCGATCGTAGCTGGGGGAGGCGCCGGCGGGGACCAAATCGCCACGGCAGAGCGTCGCGAGAAAACTCGTGAGCGCCATGTCGCTTCCTGGTGGGCCATCGTCGTGTCGATGAACGAGAGACGCCTTCCAGAGCTCGCCTTGAACCAATTTCGCAGCGCGGTTCCATTCGCTTTCGACGGCGCCGAATTTGGGCGTCGTCAGCTTGCCAGGCGCCGCACCGCCTGAACGCCCGTCGTGAGGCGCCGGGGGACCATCAACTTCCGGAACGCGGCTTGCTTCAACCACCAAACCGCGAGGAGCGATCAGGCTGGCCAGCTCGGCATCGCCGAACTCGTAGAGTAAGGCGAACACATTGCGGTAGATCGGTTCTTCCCAAACGCGTTCGCGCGGCCCGAAGTAGCCGCTCACGCAGGTCGCATCGATTCGCGTGTCGAGCGCGCCGGCGTAGAGTGCCAACAGGCCGCCCTCGGCGTAGCCCGCCACGCCGATCTTGGGATTGTCCTTGCCAGCCTCGGCGGTAAAGAAATCGACCAGGGCCAAGACCTTCTGCACCTCATAACCGATGATGTGCCGGCCCATTTCGAAGGCCTGGCGGTAGATGAATTCGCGGTGCGGCTGGTTCAATCGTCGCTCGCCGTTGATCGTCATCGAAAAGGTGTCGGAACGGTCGATGAGCATGGGCACCACGACGCGGCAACCGCTCTCGGCCAGCCGCCGGGCAAACTGCGCCTCGGGCGCGACACCGGGGACCAACCCAACGAGCATCTCGGGCGTCTGGTCGGCGTCGGGGATCGCAACCACGTCGGCCAGCGGCTTTTCGCGCTTGGGCTTAAGCAGCAACCCTTCGCCTGTCACGCCAGGCAGCACCGGCCAACGGACGGCGTAGACTTCGTACCCTTCGCCGCGGCCGACCAGTGCCGGTTGGCTCGTGGTGCCAACCAGATCCAGCGCTTCGCACTTATCGCGAGGGTCGAAGGCGCCGATGATCTTGGCCAGACGCGCCCGGTTGGGCGCGACAGATTCGTTGTACTTTTCGGCCGATGAGAAATCGCGTTTCCAGTAATTCGCCCGTTCCACCTTCGTCGATTCGATCTGAGCGAGCAGAAACTTGTCGATTCCTTGCACCATCAGGTCTGCCAAATCGCCTTCAATCGTCAGAGGCTCCGTACCGGCGAAGGGTTCGGCGGCGATCGCCCGTTGGGGCGCGCAAATCGCGGCAATGCCGAACACCGCAAGCAGCGCCGCGCGTAGCTGCCATGCGATGCTCCTATTCGATTTATGTACATGACGCATGTCGCTTGGCTCCTTGATAGGTTGCCGCCCCCAGTTCCACGACTTATCATGCAGAACCACGGACTACTGACAACGGACCACTGACCTCAGCCACCACTATACTTGCCCCATCCGCAGGAGCAACCATGCACGCCATTGACACTCTCGACCGCAGGACTTTTCTCCGTTCAACCGGTGCCGCACTGGCCATTGCCACGGCAGCCTCGGCCACCGGCGCCCCGACGCTGGCGGCCGAAAAACCTGACGCCAAGCAAATGAAGAAAGCCGTCAAGTGGGGGATGATCCAACACGAAGGCACGGTGCTCGACAAATTCAAGCTTCTCAAAGAGCTGGGCTTCGACGGAGTCGAGCTCGACGCGCCCAGCAGCCTCGACAAGGACGAGGTGCTCGCCGCCCGCGACAAGACTGGCTTGCCGATCCACGGCGTCGTCGATTCGGTGCATTGGAACGACACGCTCTCGAACCCCGATCCCGAAGTCCGCTCGCGCGGGGTGCAAGCGCTCGAACAGGCGCTTCGCGACAGCAAGCTCTACGGAGGCACGACGGTGCTTTTGGTGCCGGCCGTCGTGAACAAGCAGGTTTCATACGCCGAGGCCTACCAGCGTTCGCAGGCCGAGATCAAGAAGGTTTTGCCGCTGGCCGGTGAACTGGGGATCAAGATCGGTCTGGAGAACGTTTGGAACAACTTCCTACTCAGCCCGCTCGAAGAAGCCCGCTATATCGACGAGCTCGAGTCGCCGCAGGTCGGGGCCTATTTTGACGTCGGCAACGTGCTCCGCTACGGCTGGCCCGAACAGTGGATTCGCACGCTGGGCGCGCGGATCATCAAGATCGACATCAAGGAGTTCAGCCAGAAGAAGATGAACGAAGAGGGCCTGGGCAAAGGCTTCGGCGTCGAGCTGCTCGTCGGTGATGGCGGCGTTGCGAGAAATCGGTTACCAGGGCTGGGGCACCGCCGAGATTCCCGGCGGCGGGCGCGAACGGCTGCAAAAAATCGCGGGTCTGATGGACAAGATTTACGCAAGCTAACCTCTATTCCCGCGACCCCGCCGCTCGACGTATAATGAGGCTCAAAGTGAAAATTGCGTATCTCGATTGTAATAGTGGCATCAGCGGCGACATGACGCTCGGCGCCCTGGTTGATGCCGGTGTCGAGCTGGCGGCGATCAGCGCGGGCATCGACTCATTAGGCCTGGCCGGTGTGAAGCTGGTGGCCAACGAGGTCAAACGCAAGGGCTTCCGGGGCACGCACGTCGTCGTCGAGCACCAGCCGGAGCACGCCCACCGGCACTTGCACCACATCACCGACATGATCGATGGCAGCCAGCTTTCGCAGCGGCAAAAAGACCTTGCCAGGCGGATCTTTACGCGCCTGGGCGAGGCCGAGGCGAAAGTCCACGGCACGACGATCCGCAAGGTGCACTTCCACGAAGTTGGGGCAGTCGATTCCATCGCCGACATCGTGGGCGCGGCCATCGGCTGGGACTTGTTGGGGGTAGATCGCATCGTCTGCTCGCCAGTACCTACCGGCCGCGGGACGGTTTCGATCGCGCATGGGCTGTGCAGTATTCCGGCCCCGGCGACCGCCGAGTTGCTGACCGGCATTCCGCTGGCTGAATCGCACGTGCAGGCCGAACTGACCACGCCAACCGGAGCGGCGATCGTGGCCACGCTGGTGGACGATTTCGGTCCGGTACCGGCAATGAAAATCGAGCGCATCGGCTACGGTGCCGGCACCCGCGAACTTCCAGAGCAGGCCAACCTGCTGCGGCTGTTCGTCGGCGAGGCGGTCGAGGCCCTGGCCGCCGACCAGGCCTGGGTCGTCGAGACCAACCTCGACGACGTGTCGGGCGAAGTGATTGGTTACGCCACGAATAAGCTTTGGGAAACGGGCGCGCTCGACGTCTACACGACCCCGATTCAAATGAAGAAGAACCGGCCAGGCATCACTCTGACCGTGCTTTGCCAGGCCGCCCAGATCGAAAAGGTCGAAAAGATCCTGTTCCGCGAGACGGGTACGTTAGGCGTTCGCCGATGGCCCGTCAGCCGGCACAAGCTCGAGCGCAAACCGCACCGGGTGGAAACCGAGTACGGTCCGATCGACGGTAAGTTGGGCTGGATCGCCGGCCAGGAACCGAGCTTCTCGCCCGAATTCGAATCGTGCAGCCGCGTCGCGAGCGAACGGGGCCTTCCGCTGAAAGAGGTTTACGAAGCGGCGCAAAAGGCATTCGGCCGCATTGCGGAAAAGGATGAGGGATGAGGGTGACCATTGACCACTGACCACTGACAAATGACCAATCCCCATGTGGCTCTTAGCGGACGTTGAAATCGCGAAGATCGTTTTTCTTTCCGCGTTGGTCGTGACCTGCGGCTGGCTGTTGGTGCGTACCTACCGGCAGCCACGTCGAACGGCGCGGCTTGCAGGATCGTCGCGATCGTTGTCGCGCGAACCGAGGCTGCCCGCCGCGGCGGCTCCTATGGCGGCGCCCCCGGAGATTCAACGCTGGGAGGCCGAGGCGCGCGACCTGGCGCGCTCGTTGTCGGCCCAGCTCGATGGCAAGGCCGGCACATTGGAGCGCCTGATCCGCGATGCCGAGCGGCAGATTACGCGGTTGGAACAACTTTGCGAACAGGCTGCACGACTGAGTTCCAGCGAGTCGTCGCCGAACCTCGCGCCGAATCATTTCGTCCATCAGCCCGAAACGGCGATGACCGGCCTGCGTGCAAGCCCGACGGCCGCTCGTGCCATGTCGTCCGCCGCCCGCCGGCACGAAGAAATCTACGCATTGGCCGACTCCGGCCTGGCCAGCGAGTTGATCGCCGCGCGAATCGGCAGCCCCGTTGGCGAGATCGATCTCATCCTCGGGCTCAGGCAGACGCGCCGGTAGTTCATGCCCGACCCTACCTCCCAAACCTTCCGTGTCGCGGCCGACCAGGCGCAGCGGACGTTGGCTTCGCTGTTGCGCCAGTGGCTGCCGGGCAAGGCCTGGTCGGAAGTGCAACGGCTGATTCGCAAACGCCACGTGCTGGTGAGCGGAAACCTCTGCCTCGACGCCGGTCGACGTTTGCGGTCTGACGAGGTCGTCAAACTCCTCGAACACCCGACAGCGCCCCCGGCGCGCGAAGACGACGTGCGGATTCGCTTTCTTGACCGCCACCTGGTCGTGGTGGAAAAGCCGTCGGGAATGACCTCGGTCAGGCACGCGGAAGAGCGGCACTGGTCGCGGCAGCGCAAGCAAATTCAGCCGACCCTTGAGGATCTGTTGCCACGGCTGATTGCCAAGAAAGAGAGCCGCGGGCAGAGAGGCAGGCGCGGAGCGCGGCCCGGGAAGCTACCGCCGGTGCGGCCGGTACACCGGCTCGATCGCGACACCAGCGGCCTGATGGTCTTTGCACGCTCGTCGCTGGCCGAGCGGCACCTTGCGGGGCAATTCCGGAGGCACACGACCCAGCGCCGTTACCTGGCTGTGGCCCTGGGTGACGTGCCAGCGCGAACGATCGAATCGAGGTTGATCCGCGACCGGGGCGATGGCCGACGCGGCAGTACGACCTCGACCGAGCTCGGCAAGCATGCCGTAACCCACGTGCGGCCAATCGAGCGATTCAGCGGTTACACGCTGGTCGAGTGCCGCCTGGAAACGGGCCGCACGCACCAGATTCGCATCCACCTGGCCGAATTGGGGCACCCGTTGTGTGGCGAAACCATCTATCACAAGCCGCTGGGCGGCATGGCGGCGGTCGACCGTAGCGGCGCCGGGCGGCTGGCGCTGCACTCCACGGAGTTGACCCTCGAGCATCCCACTACGGGTGAAGAGTTGCATTTCAAGATGCCGCTGCCGGGCGATCTCGACGCGTTACTCGATCGGCTGCGCCGCGCCACCACGAATTGAACGCCCAAATCATCGACACAGAAGCTTGTCTCGCGGCGAAAGTCAGACTTCCGGCTGCGAGGCTTGCTGTCGGGCCAGCCAGACGGCGGCCTGGGTACGGTCGCGCACTCCGACTTTCCGCAACAAGTGCTGCACGTGTTCCTTGACCGTTTCGGAACTGATGCCCAATTGCTCGGCGATCTCCTTGTTTGTCAGTCCCTTGGTCATGTGCTCCAGCACATCGGCCTCGCGTCGGGTGAGGACGACGTCGCTCTCGCCATTGCCGCTACGGGGTCCCAAGGCGCGGTGCAACCGACGTAGCTCATCCGCTCGCCAAAGGCGTTCGCCGGCCGCGGCCGAGCGGATCGCCGCCAACAAACTTGCCCGGTCCAGCCCCTTGGGCAGGTATCCGCAGACCTCGGCGGCCAGCGCGCGAGCGGCCGAACGCGGACTGTCGTCGGCCGAAAAAACAATGGTCGCAATCGCGGGATGCCGTTGTTTGATAAGTGTCAACGCTGGCAGAGCGTCGGCGCCGCGAAGGCGGATTTCCGAAAGTACGACCTGGGGGCCGCTGGAATCGGCAAGGCGGGTGAGATCTTCGACCGTGGCGGCCTCCCCGACGATCTGGATTTCGCCGGCCAACCAGCAGGCGAGTCCGGCGCGGACGACCACCTGGTCGTCGGCAATCAACAATGCAATGGACATGTTCTGACGTCTTTCATTCGGGGCGGTCGCAGAATGACTTCACATTGAGCCGAATCCAACTGACCATAGTCTTCAACCGCTCTCTTAAAGTGACCAACTTCAAGTGTACCGCGCCGGCACGCCCGTTGCGACCGTCTGTACCTTGTTCAACCTTGTTCAGCGGTGCGGCAGCGGCCGAATCGCCGCCGGGAACCTCATTTTCGTTCCAACCCGCCTTCGGCGGATGTTCGACCTTATGCTTACATCCGATGCCATTCTCCCTTCGTGTCTCCCTACCCCCTTCGAAAGAGAATTCCCAAGGGGGTTGTGCCGCCCGATTGGAAGCATCTTGTCGTATACGGAACAAACATTGCACCTTGCCCAGCTTCGCGGTCGAAACAAACTTTCGTGAATTCTTTCTCCGATCATTCGCGGTTGGCGGTCAAGCAGCCTCGCGATCGGGCGTTTCGCAGCCTGGTTGAAGCCGCGGAGTGCATGATCGTGATTGTCCGCGAAGACCGCTCGATCGCCTACTTCAGCCGTTTCGCCGAATCCCTCACGGGCTATTCCGCAGAGGACGTGGAGAACCACGATTTCTGCGCCACATTCGTGCCTCCGGCCCAACAAAGTACGTTCGCCAGGGAGTTCCGGAGCGCCTGGGAGGGCGAGCCGCGCGGAGGGTTCGAGGGTTTTGTCGTCTGCCGCGACGGCACCGTGCGCTGGATGCTTTGGAACGCGCGGCGGTTGGAGGACGAATCGGGCGATTCGGGCGTGCTGGCCGTGGGCCAGGACATCACCAATCTCAAACGGGTGCAGGACCAGCTCCTGCAAACGGAACGCCTGGCGGCCATCGGCCAGATGGTCGCCGGCCTGGCGCACGAAAGCCGCAACGCGCTGCAGCGCAGCCAGGCCTGTTTGGGAATGCTGGCCAGGCGGATCAAAGACCAGCCCGAGGCGCTTGAATTCGTGGCCGGCATCCAACAGGCCCAGGATGACCTGTACCGCCTTTACGAGGGAGTACGCGGTTACACGGCGCCGATCCGCTTGAAGCGCGAGCGGTGCGACTTGGGTGAAGTGATCCGGGAAGCCTGGTCGCAGCTCGATTCGTCGCGTCGCGGGCACGAGGCGCTGTTCGGAGAGCATGGCGATCGGCAAGACCTGGCCTGCGACGTCGACCGCTTCGCCGCCGCGCAGGTGTTCCGCAACATCCTGGAAAACTCGCTCAGCGCCGCGCGCGGTATCGCGAAGATCGATATCACCTGGTCGGCCAGCGAGCTCGACCAGGTCCCTGCCCTGCGCGTCGTGCTAGGCGATAACGGACCCGGCTTGAACGACGAACAGCGGCGGCGGATCTTCGAGCCGTTCTACACTACCAAGACCCACGGCACCGGCCTGGGAATGGCGATCTCGAAACGAATCGTCGAGGCCCACGGTGGCCGGATCGCCGTGGATCGCTGCCAGGCTAACGGGACCTCAATCGTGATCGACTGGCCAAGGAGAGCATGATGGCGCGCTCGTTGAAAATCGTAGTGGCCGACGACGAACCGCGGATGCGCGCTTATCTGCGCGAATCGCTGATCGACTTGGGCCACGATGTCGTGGCCGTGACGGCCAGTGGTCCAGAACTCGTCGAAGCGTGCCGGGCCTTGCGGCCCGAGCTGGCCGTCACCGACGTCAAAATGCCCGATTTGGACGGCATTGAGGCCACCGCCGAAATTTGCCGCGAAACTCCGCTGCCGGTGGTGCTGGTGTCGGCCTACCACGACCAGGCGACCGTCGAGCGGGCCGAGGCGGCGGGCGTGATGGCCTACCTCGTCAAACCGATCGTCGAAGCCGACCTGGTGCCCGTGATCGCACTGGCTATCCGCCGCTTCGACGAGCTCCAAGCACTTCGCAAAGAAACCGCCGATCTGCGGCAGACGCTCGAGGAACGCAAGCTCATTGAGCGGGCCAAGGGACTCTTGATGAAGACGGCGGGCGTGGACGAGGCGGCCGCCTTCCATCGCCTGCAAAAGCTGGCCAGTCAGAAAAGCAAGAAGCTGATCGACGCCGCAAGGATGGTGCTGGCCGTGGAAAGCGTCTTCCAGCCGCAGGCTTAGGGCTGTTTGGCTAGCGTCCGTGCCAGGTCGCGGATCTCGCCCAGTACGGCGACGTGGTCCGACGTCCAGCCGGCGGCCGCGCTCATCGGCGGACGCTCGTCGCCAAGCCCGGCATGTCGCGAGCCGCGAAGGCGCGACAGAATGAGGTCGCGAATCCGCGCCGCGTCGGCCACCCCCTCGATCAGCCCACGATGTCCGGCCGCGGCGGGCGAGCCGTGGCCGGCGGCGGCCTGGTTCCCGCCTCCTCCGGCCGTGTCGACGTGTACGTCGGCGATACCGAACCAACGTTGTAGAGGTCCCTGGTTGACCTCGACGTTCTGCACGTTCTCAAAGGTGATCGTCGTTTCGTGGATCGTCCAGATTCCCCGGCGGATGCGCAGGCTTCGGCCGCTCATCACGTACCAGGTCGTGTCGTACTGCAAGTGGATCGCGAGATAGGCCACGATGTCGGGCAGCACTGCGACGACCAGCGCGGGGAGCGCCAGGATCGCTCCGGCCAGCGGCGAGGCGACCGCCGCGGCGATCCAACCGATGAAGATCAAGCCGTCGATGATCGTCAACACCAGCCAGAATTTGAATTTCAAGTAACGCAAGAAGCCCTCGGCGGGGCGAAAGGCATCCAGCGTTTCGCCCGGCGGGAGAGGCAGCGTGGGCGGCCGGTCGGGGATGTGGAACCAGCGGACCAGCACGCTCCAAAGTCCTTGGTAAATCCAGCGGCTCGCCCGCTCGGCCCTTCCGTCCGCTTCCACCGCGCTCATTCGGCCGCCTCCCTCCGCGCCGCGACTTTGCCGAGCGCATCGCGGATGTCACGCAGGAGCGCGAGAGCCACATCGCCCTGTGGTTCCGCCGGGCCACCTGGGTCTGGCGCGTGCGGCGCGTGGTCGCGGGCGCCCCGCATCTTGGCATAGAGGAAATCGCGCAATGCGTCGGCCGCGAGGATTCCCTCGATGGCCATCTCCGGGCTGGAGCTGCCAGAGGCGGTCTGAATCGAGACGGTCGCCAGACCCAGCCAGCGCTGCAGGAGGTTGCGGGTCAGGTGAATGTCCTGGATACGGCGGTACGTGAGGTAGATTTCTCGCCGGAACAAGATACCCCAGCTCATGGAGACCCCTTCCTCGTCGAAACGGTAGCGCAGCGTCTCGTACTTGAAAAAGAGCGGCAGAATGGCGAAGAAGACCCCCGGCCCCGTAAGGAGCGACACGATCAGGAAGTACCACAAGAGCGCCTTATCGGGGCGCGTGATCGTGAGCGGATCGAAACCGCCCGTCGACGCGGTGGAATCGGACATCAGTGAAAACCCTGACCAGCGGAGGAACACTGGCATTCTATCTGAAGTTCGTCGCCGTGCGAGTATTCTTGCGTTTGCGGTTAGTCTTGGTACGCGATCAATGCGGCGACGCGGCAGGCGTGGCATTCAGGTTTTTGCCAAGGCAGTGGCCTCCGCGGGTGAATCCGGGTATCTTGGTGCGGGCCAAGGTCGCCGGAGCGAGGCGCGCCGTTTGATGCCTGGGCCCTGTTCGAATCTCGGACCGCTGTTTGACCCTAGGAACCTGAGGCGCAGAATAATGTTTTCGAATTCCGCACGACTTGTGACGTTGGGACTGCTCATGTTGTTTACGACCGTTCCAGTGGCCGAATCTCCTCTCCAGTCTCCCCTTTATGGCGACGAAGGGATGTGGCTCATGAACCGGCCGCCGCGCAAAGTGCTCAAGGAGCGGTATGGCTTCGAACCCAGCGACGAATGGCTCGAGCACTTACAACGCTCCAGCGTCCGCTTCAACAGCGGTGGCTCGGGATCGTTCGTGTCGTCGAACGGCCTGGTGATGACCAATCATCACGTCGGCGCCGATTGCCTGCAAAAACTGAGCTCGTCCGAACACGACTATATCCGTGACGGCTTTTTCGCACGGCAACAGACCGATGAGCTTAAGTGCGTCGATCTGGAGATCAACGTGCTGCTCGCTATCGACGATGTGACCGAGCGCGTGGAAAAGGCGGTGGCCGGGCTCGATGTGGCCAAAGCCCGCACGGCGCGGCGCGCCGTGATGAACACGATTGAGCAGGAATCGTTGGCTGAGACGGGCCTTCGTAGCGACGTGGTGACGCTGTACCAGGGCGGAGAGTACCATCTCTATCGCTACAAGAAGTACACCGACGTGCGACTGGTGTTCGCGCCGGAGAAGGACGTGGCTTTCTTCGGCGGCGACCCCGACAACTTCGAATTCCCCCGTTTCGATCTCGATATTTGCTTTTTCCGGGTCTACGACGATGGTGAACCGGCCAAGACCGAGCACTTTCTGCGTTGGAGCGACTCGGGGGCCGGCGACGGCGAATTGGTGTTCGTCTCGGGGCACCCGGGCCGGACGAACCGACTCAACACGATGGCGCACCTCAAGTACCTCCGTGACCGCACCTACCCCATGCAGCTCAATTTGCTGCGCCGACGCGAGGTGCTGCTGAAGACCTATAGCGATCGCAGCCTGGAAAACGCCCGCCGCGCCCAGGACGACCTGTTCACGGAGCAGAACCGCCGCAAAGCGAGGTTGGGCGGGCTGGCCGGCTTGCAAGACCCGGCGATCATGGGCCGCAAGCTCAAGCAAGAGCAGGCCTTGCGACAGGCCGTTGCGAAGGACAAAAAACTCGCCGCGAGTTGCGGCGAGTCGTGGAAGCAGGTCGAGACCTCGCTCGACGTGCTGGCCGGCATCCAAATTCAGTACAACCTTCTGGAAGCCATGCTGGCCTTCAACTGCGAACTGTTCCATGTGGCACGGGGGGTCGTGCGACTGGTCGACGAGAGCACCAAACCCAACGCCGAGCGGCTCCGTGAATACAGCGAGGCAGGACTCGAATCGCTCAAGCAGCAGTTGTTTTCGGAGGCTCCGCTCTACAAGGATCTCGAGACGATCAAACTGGCCGATTCCCTGGGAATGTTCGTTGAAATGGCCGGCGCCGACGATGCGTTGGTCAAGCGGGTGCTGGACGGCCGCTCGCCGGTCGAATGCGCCGCGGAGTTGATCCAGGGCACGCGGCTCGAAGATGTCGCGTTCCGACGCGAGCTGGTCGAAGGGGGCAAAGACGCGATCGCGTCGTGCGACGATCCGTTGATCAAACTGGCCCAGCTTGTCGATGAGCCGGCACGCAAGTTGAGAAAAACTTTCGAGGAGCAGGTCGACGAACCTCAGCGGCGCGCGTATGGGCAAATCGCCAAGGCGCAGTTCACGCTGTACGGTAGCGACGTCTATCCCGACGCGACGTTCACGCTACGGCTCGCCTTTGGTGAGGTCAAAGGGTTCCGCGAGCGGGGCGAAGAGGTTCCGCCGTGGACGACGCTCGCCGGAGCGTTCGACCACTCCAATGCGCACGGCGGCGTTTACCCCTTTCAGTTGCCGGGCCGCTGGTGGGACCATCGCGAAGACCTGGATGGTGAAACCCCGTTCAACTTCGTCTGCACGGCCGACATCATCGGTGGCAATTCAGGCAGTCCGGTCGTCAATCGCGAAGGCGAACTGGTGGGAATCATTTTCGACGGCAACATTCAGTCGCTGGTGCTCGATTTCGCCTACAGCGACGAGCAAGCCCGGGCCGTCTCGGTGCATTCCAGCGCCATCCGCGAAGCGTTACGCAAGGTTTACGACGCGGAATCGTTAGCCGAGGAATTGGGGCGGGCCGACGAGGCCGTTGGCCCGTGATCGGAGTATGCCGCCCGCGTCCCTGAGGCCAGGCGTCTCCGGGGCATCTGCGAAGCAGCTTGGCGCGTATCCAAGCGTGGCTCCTCGGTGACTGCGCAAAGGCGATGGGCGCAAGTCCTTTCGCAGCGAGGAATTCGAAATGCGCCAATGCTTAGGATTCTTTGTGTCGTGCCCGCAGAGTTGAGTCGGACATTGCCATGAGGGCTGGCGGCGGGCAGGACACAAAGAATGTATTGGGCGAAACCGCTGCGCGGCGTGCCGCTATGGGCGTTGATGTGGTCCCCGTTGAGCGAGCCAGGAGGCCAGCCGCGCCGACCCGCGCGGCGCTGAGGCGCGGCAAGCCCAAAGGGGGTCGTCGATGTAAGGTTGGAGAGTGCCAGCTGTAACGCTTGCGACTGACGGTGTCCACGCAGCATGCGCAATGGGAGCCGAGCCAGAGGTGCCCTGGCCGAAGCGTGGACGGGTTGACTTATTTCCGAACGGGTTCACTTTTAGGAGCTATCGAAAGGCCATAGGGTCACCAGTTGTCGCCGTGTCGGTCGAGGAATCTCCTCACGCAGCAGTAGACGCCCGCGACGGCACGCAGGACACTCACGCAACGCGGTTTCGCTTGCGGAATCGGGTGCCGCGACGGCTTCCGCACGGGGCGGTGCCGCCGTCTCCGGAGAAACCTGGCGCAACAGACGGCGGCATAAATCGAGCTTGGTCCGACCGTGACCGTTTGCCAAGAACCCGTAGCGCCGGATGCGCTGAAAACCCGAGGGCAACACGTGCAACAGGAAACGGCGGATGAATTCGACTGCCAGCAGGGTCATCGTTCGCCTCAGTCCACCCTGCGCGTAGTCTTTCCATTCAAACGTGACGCGATCGTCGTGCATCGAGACCAGCCGGTTGTTCGAGATGGCCACGCGGTACGTATAACGCGCCAGGTATTTGAGCACCTGTTCCGCTCCGCCGAACGGCGGCTTGGCGTAAACCACCCACTCAACTTTGTAAGCCCCGTCGAGCAGACGCTGAAACTCCCTGGGATCCCGATAACGATCCAATGAGCCGTGAAACGACAACTTGCCATGTCGCCAGGCGCGCCGCATCCCCTCCAGAAACTTGCCGCGAAACACGCGACTGAGGACGCGCACCGGCAAGAAGAAGTCCTTGGGCGACGCGATCCAACGCGTGCCGTCGGGCGATATGCCGCCGCCTGGCACGAGGCAATGGACGTGCGGGTGGTGCAGCAGGTTCTGGCCCCAAGTGTGCAGTACGGAAAGAAAGCCGATCTCCGCCCCCAAGTGCCTTGGATCGGCGGCGATCTGTTGCAGCGTCTGGGCCGACGTGCGAAACAACAGTTCATAGAGAACTCCCTTGTTCTGCAAGGCCACCTGTGCAACCTCTTCGGGCAGCGTGAAGACGACATGGAAATACCCGACCGGCAACAACTCAGCCCGGCGGGCTTCCAGCCAATCTCCCCTCGCTGCCGCCTGGCACTTGGGACAGTGCCGGTTGCGGCAAGAGTTGTAAGACGCCTGGCAGTGACCGCATGCATCGCACTGGTGCAGGTGTCCGCCCAAGGCCGCGGTGCGACAGGCGGCCAGGGCCTTCAAGACACGCTGTTGGTCGAAGGAGAGGATGGGGCCGCGTTGGCGGAGGAATTCAGGGCCGTGCTTTCGGAGGATGTCGGCGACTTCGAGCCGTGCGCCGCGGTGGGACGGAGCAGGCCAGGCAGTTCCGCAGCCAGGGCGTCCAGAGGGCTGGCCGTGGACCGTAGATGTGAGACCGAGAGGTGCGTGTAGAGCGAGGTTGTTCCGATTCGGCGGTGACCCAGGATCTGTTGGATGGTGTGCAGATCGGTTCCCAGTTCGACCAGCCGTGTGGCAAAGCTGTGACGCAGTAGGTGCGGAGTGGCACGCTTCGACACCCCCGCGGCCAGCCCCGCCCGCCGGCAAGCATGCCCCACCGTCGCGCGTGTGATGTGTGCCAGCGGTCGGCGGCCCGGAAACAGCCACTCCTGGGGCCGGCGAATTCTCCAGTACTGTCGTAGGGAGTCGAGCAACAGAGAAGATAACGGCACCAACCTGTCCTTGGCGCCCTTGCCCGAGCGGACGTGAATCACCATCCGGTGACTGTCGATGTCTTCCGGTCGCAGGCGAATCGCCTCGCTGATACGCAGACCGGTGGCATAGATGGTCAGCAAGATCAGGCGATGGCTGAGTTCGGGAACACATTGCAAGAGCCGCCCGACTTCCTGGTAGCTGAGCACGCGCGGGAGTTGTTTGGGCCGTTTGGCGTAAGGCAACCGCGCGATCGGCCAATCCTTCGCCAACGTCACCCGGTACAAGAACCGTAGGGCGCAAACGGCAGCGTTGTAATGGCTGAAGGAAACGCGTCGCTCTTGCATCAGGTACAAGAGATAGCCGCGAACCTGGTCCTGGTCGAGGTGTTCGGGGGACTGTCGGTAGTGCTGTGCGAGGCTGGCGACATGGCTCACATAGTAACGGATGGTGGCCGGCGAGCGGTTTCGGAGCAACAAATCCTGGATCAGACGTTGGCGGAGAGGTGTCATGACTGCAGCCGGGGAGCAATGGAGAACATCGTCTACAACCATCCCAGCATGATTGGGAAGACGGCGGCGCGCAAGTCATACAACCGTTATCATCCTTACAACCCGCCCTCAGGTACTTCGCAGCTTCCTTCTTGGCAATAGGCTGCGCCGGCCGCCGCGCAGCGGCTTAGTCCAATTGGCGCCTTTGA
>Ga0265314_10000311_pt1 | contig 69392 bp, 76 predicted proteins | sample 4126metaG_FD_203106 | JGI IMG/M metagenome (GOLD analysis project Ga0265314, IMG submission 203106) | Rhizosphere microbial communities from Carex aquatilis grown in University of Washington, Seatle, WA, United States - 4-1-26 metaG | ecosystem: Host-associated > Plants > Roots > Rhizosphere >...
CCGTTCTGATGTGCCCAATCGACGGGCCCGGCGGCCACCGGCAGGGCCAGCACGACGGTCAGGGCGGCCGCGGCGCACGCCGGCGCGCTGCGACCGGATTGGCGAGGAGGTCAAAACGACAAAATCTTTAACGCTTTCTCGAAAATTATGTGTCATCGCAACTTTCACATGGTCATCGGCAAGGGATCGATCATCACGATGTGCTTTTCGTCGACCATTTCCAGGTACTGGTCGGGCACAGGGACCAGGCCGTTGCTGCGCATGGAGGTGACGATTTTTCTCAGCAGCGCATCCTGAGCAAGCCTGATCGCCGACTCGCGGCAGGATCCTGTGCCGGTGAGATTTTCAAAGTCTGGAAACCGATACACCACGGCCGAATCCTGCTCCTCGATCACAGCGGGGTAAGGCACCAGGTTGTTGAGCACTGCCTGCTTGCCCTTGTTGCGGTTGCCCTCCAGCTTGCGCACCAGTTTTGTCGCTCGCAGGTGCGTATACCGCTTCAGCATCGACAGGCTTTTGTGGCCGCTGATCGCAGCGATCTCCATGATGTCCAGCGTGCCCAGCTCGAAGAATCGTGATATCGCCTCGTGGCGCATATCGTGGAAGTGGAGATCTTCGATGCCAAGCTTGATGGTCATGTACCGCCAGGTGCTCTTGAAGCCTTCGGACGTGTAGCCGAAGACCCGGCCAGCCGGCTTGACGCCCATGCGGATCAACGCCTCGCGTGCCTTTTGCGAGAGGGGGACGTCGCGCTTGGAGCCGTTCTTCGTCGACGGCAGATGCGCGATGCCCGATTTCAGGTTGATGTGCTCCCATTCCAGCTTGAGCAGTTCGCCTTGCCGCATCGCTGTCTCAAGCGCGAGCACCACGATCGAATACAGGCTCGTGTTCGAATGCTGGTGGCAGTATCGGAGGATGAGCCGGTCCTCCCTGGCGGTGAGCCGGCGCTCCCGGCCCGGCGGCGGCTTCGGCTTGCGCACCTTCGTGACAGGATTGTCGTCGCAGTAGCCCCACTCGATCTTGCACAGGTCGAAGAAGCTGGAGAGGAGGGAGAGCTCGAGGCGGACGGACGAAGGTGACAGGGGCTTCTGGGTCTGGGGATTGAGGTCAGCCAGGCGCTGGTCCCGATAGGTGGCGATGTCGACACTGGTGACATCGCGCACGCGCTTCTTGCCCAGGAACGAGCGCTGCAACCGCTCGATCCGGTACTTCTCCTGCGCATAACCCTTCTTGAGGAGGGAGACCTTTACCCTGTAGGTCTCCAAGGCTACCCGCATCGTCGGGTTATTCATTCGCCGCCAGGATCGCTTCCATGCGGACAACCATATCGCTCAACGGGACATGAAGGGCCTCGCACAATGCCATCATTGTGTCGAGGCTCGGCGAGCGCCGGCCCAGTTCGAGGGTCGAGATGTATGTTCGGTTTAAGTTGGCATCAAACGCAAGCGTATCTTGTGAGATCTTCCGGTCGGTCCGTATCTCCCTGAGCACCACACCGAACGCTTGATTATTTGTCATCCAGCGTAGCAATCGGTTTTTGTTAACGCTTTATTGTGGTTGCCACAGAGGAAACTGTCATCCGACTATTTTCGGAGGAATGCAATTTACCCGTTGACGTGGTGCACAAGTGCACCTACCATTTCAACGGTTGAGCATGGGGGAACATCTTGTCGATTAGTGCAGCGTTGAGGCGTTTTATTGTTGGGTTCGTGGCTGCCAGCATCGGCGGTACGGCGGTGGCTGGTGCACCGGTCGACGCGCTGCGGGCCCAGGCTCCTACGTTGTTTGCGCTGTACCAGGAGTATTCGAGTTACCAGTCCGCTTTGGGGGAATACGCGAACCGGCAGGGATTTCGCGCGCCGTACGAGAATCTGGCGACGATCGTGCACGAGATGATCCACATCGCCTCGGCGGTGCATCGTGGCTACTATATCGATGGGACGTATTATGAGCCCTACCTGTCTCGCGAGAACGGATCGGCTCCGGCATGGCCAGCGCTCAAGAACAAGGACGTGTACCCGTATGTGCTGCCCGACGAGAAGGGCGTGATCTACTCGGTATACATGCCCAGCACGCCGAATAACCATCTGGGCAACGTGATCGACGAGATCAACGCCCATGCCCATGTTGCCGCATTCGTCTGCGAGAACGAGGTGGACTCGGGTGCCAAGCAGGTGCGCAACCTGATGGGCCACCTGCATCTTCAGGAGGCGTATCTCAGGGTGTTGCGGCTGAGCCGGCAGGCGGACTATCGTGCCTTGGTCGCCGATCGTGAGAGCCGCGGCGCGATGGTTTCGATCACGGCGAAAGCCTGGGATGCGCTGAAGCGATGCGGCGTGCCGGAGGCGGCCATACCCGCCAAAGAGCTTCGGTATCTAATGACGTTGCCACAAAGCAACAACAGGTGAATTTCTTGACATGCCCTGCGGTAAGAGATATCTTGGGGCCAAATTGCATACTAAAGTCGGAGGCCATTATGGCAGCAGGATTGGATCTACTCGGCGGGCAGATGATGGGTCGCTTCTGGGGCACGGACAAAAGCGCCGAAGCCGCGGATTGGCGCAGCCGCGCGAGCTCCCTGCAGCAGCGCCTTAACCAGGCGGATGAAGCCGCGCTGTTCAAGCAGGCGGAGTTCGACGCCAACGACCTGGTCCTGAAGCTCGCGCTCGATGCGCTGAAAAAGGCCGACCCGTCGTCTCCGCTGCTGGACAAGTCGAACCGGGATCTGATGCGCCGCCGTCACATCGCCGGCGCGCTCGGCGCGAAGGGCTACCAGTTCGACGTCGCCACCGGCCGGGTCCTGTCGCGGCCGCGCTGAGCCAACCCGACCCGCACGCAAAAAAGGCCGGTAACCCGGCCTTTTTTGCTTTCCGACCTCATCAACTTCCCGGCCTGGGCCGGGCGTCCTCATCCAGCGTCTCGTCGGCGTAATCTTCCATCGCCGCGGCCAGCTCCTTTTCCCAGTTTTTGCCATTTCGATCGGCCCAGTGCCGGAGGTTGCAGAGCAACTCCCGGAGACCGTACTCCTGCGCGTCGGGATCGCCCGGCCGGCGGAAGCTGTTGTCCGTATAGGCCTTGACCGCGACGTGCGCGAGCTGCGCGCGCTCGTCGTTGTAGTTTTCCGGATCAGGTGGAAGCGACATGGTTCATCTCCTTCAAATGGTGATCAGTGTCCGGACCCGAGCAGGTCCTGGTTGGATGGGCCTGCCGGTGGCGGCACCTCCGGCTCCGGCTTCTTGTGGCGGCCACCGCCGAGGCCGCCGGCCGCGCCGTGCTTGACCTCGCGCACGCCGCCGACCAGGACGTCGTGGCCCTGTTCGCCTTTGTTCTCCGCGCCACCGAGGCCAGCTGCGTGCGAACCGAGCCAGCGAAGGATGTTGTCGGGGATCCAGTGGATCAGCGAGAACACGATGTGCACGACCGAGGTCATCAGGATCACGTAGATCGCCACGAAGGCGACGAACGACACGATACCGGTCAGGGAGTCGGCCTGGACGCCCGAGACCACGGTCATGAACATCACGTTGACGATGCCGGTGATCGGTTGGGTGAGCAGCATCGCGCCAATCAGGCCGAAGAGCATCAGCGCCGGCCGCATGACCAGCGACAGGATCATCATGTAGCCTTGGCCTGCCTTGCCGACGGCGTCGTCGCCGTCCGGATGCACGTGGGCGATGCCGAACAGCGGGCCGGCGATCACGGCCTCGAACACCAGCACGAACCAGTTCACCACCGACGTGGTCCAGGTGATCGACGGGATCATGGGGACATAGGTCGACAGCGTGATCCCGAAGCCGAGCAAGGCCAGCAGCAACAGCGTCAGGATGCCCGACAGGAACTGGAACACCGCGCCGACGTCGAAGCCCACGCCCAGTGTGGCCTTCGCGGCCAGGGAATTGGCCACGCCGGTCGCGCTTGCGAGCGTGATCAGCATCGCCTCGCCGGTGCCGACGATGGTGTCGCCAAACGACTTCATCTGGCTCATGTGGTTCAGGTTGGAACCCGCGATTTCCTGAGTCATCTGGTTGATCGCCCCCATGAACGGGGCGGAGATCAGCTTCCTGACATACTCCCACGCGCCTTCACCTTCCCGCGGTGCGCGGACATTGGTTTCGGCGTAGTAGACGTTGCGCACGCCGTCGGCGCGGTGCTTCGTGTACTCGTCGGCCGCGGCGATTGCGTCCTGGTACGTCATGAGCGCTTCCTTGGTCTCCTTGTCCGCGATGTCGATCGGCTCGGATGTCGGCAGCGCGTTGAGCGTGGACTGCATCACGTCGTTCATCTTCACGATGTGGTTGTACCAGGTGCCGGCGAAGATCCAGCCGCCATCCTGGGCACCTTTCATGAAGTCGCTGCGCGCCCGGTCGTTTGTGCTTTGGACTGCGGCCTTCGCGGCCGCGCGCAGGGCGTTCTCATAGTCGTTCGCTGCAGCGTCGAGCGCGCCCGGGGCCGGCTTTTGCCCAGCCACGATCTGGGCCGCGACCGGCTGCAGGGCGACTATCATCTTTTGCACCGCCTGGGTGTGCGCGGCCAGGATCGGTGCCTTGATCACCTTGGTGTTGCTGTTGCCTTCCGAGGCTTCCCACGATTGCTTCCAGGAGATGCCTCCGCACACGTCCGGGTTCATGTAGGTGTTGTCGTTGGCACGCCATTTGTAGTCGACGACGCTGTACTTGGCGTTCGAAAAATTCTTGATGGTCGTGTACACGCCCACGGGAGCAACGGCGTCGAAGACGTCGTAGTTCAGCAGCTCGCCCGTGTTGGTGACGGACTGCGGCACGGCCACTGCAGCGATGCGCGTGCTGCGGTTCGATTCCTCGAATTGCTTGTTCATCGCCGCAGCACAGACCTGGAACTTCAGGATATTCGCCGCCAGGGGCCGCGAGTCAGGAATCATCGGCCGGCTGATCATGTTGTCCTGATTCATCTGGTCAATGGCGGCCTTCCAGATCGCGTCGCCGATGCCGACGCCTTGCAACGCCAGCCACAGGATGAAGATCTGGATCAGGGAATAGCCAGACCCGAGCGGCAACAGCAAGGCAGTGCCGCCGACCGTTCGCAGGGGCACCCAGATCGACGACATTTTCCGGCCCAGGACCTCCCCGTCATGGGCCGAATCGATCGTTCCCTTGATCGTCGTGTAGCCCACGAAGATCATCCCGAGGAACAGGATCGAGCTGTTGAAGATCTTCATCATCGCGCCAAGGACGTCGCTTGGCTGCCCGCCTTCGACGTTCGAGCCGCTGTGAATGAAGCCGATGATGCTGCCGAACACCTCGCGCAGGTATTCGACGGACAGGTCGCTGGCTGGCGGCGTGAACTGGTTCAGGCTTCCCGAGGCGGACGGGCCTGCCCAGGCGATGCTGGTAAAGGCGACAAGGCCGAGTATCGCGAGGAGTTTCTTCATGGATTAGCCCTTGGAACGGTTCGAGGGCGCAGGCGCAGCGGGAGCTGGCATCTGCATTTCTGGGATCGCCTCATCGGCGACGCTAAGGCGCTGTAGTAGGCGCGCGGACATTCCCTGCCATGAGGGCTGGGCGGCGGTCGACGGCTCGGACGGCGCGGGCGACCTGGTTGCCGGCTTGACGTTCGATGACTTTTCGACATCAACCGACGGCGTTTTATAGTTTTTCAGGATTCGCAACACGTTATTATCCGCTATTGACTGACAGGCTTTTTTACACAATACTAGCGCATGATAATACAATGAAAGTTCAATCGTCTACCATGCTAAGCCTAACAACAGAGAATGTTCACGACTACTGGCAACAAATGTCGCCAGATCTAGGAACGTTGTTTGAAAGCATCGAAAAGACCGAAGATTGGACGCTCGACAGCAATCCGGATATCGCTGACCGATTGACCCGGCTGGGCCTGAAGTTGGCTGATCCCGAAGCTGCGCGGCGGCTTGCCGAAGCGGACAAGAATGAGTTTCTGTTCTTCCTCGTCTATATCAGCAGCAGCAAGGCCCTTCGGGTGATCCAGTGGATGGACACGGCGCAGAACGGCCTGGGTACCCAGTGCCTGAACACCCTGCTCGAACGCGATAACGAAGGTTCGTTCGCCAATGTGCTCGATCCGATGCTGGCCGGGACGATGGTCCAGCGCCTGCGGGTCATCCAGAACACGCCGTTTTTCAAGAAGCTGTTGGACCCCTCGATGCTTGAGAGCATCGCGCGGGCGATCGGGAACTATCAGGAAGAAAAGGAACGACATGAAACGTAATTTGGCCGCGGCCATTATCGGAATGGCCCTGCTGTGCCCCACGGCCAGCCAGGCGGTGGATCCGCAATCCGTGCAGGCCTACTGCGACGACATCAAGAAGAGCGCCCAAGATGCGCAGCTGCGCTATATCCAGACCTACCAGCCTCGCGTGGACCCGGGCAAGACGTTCGAGGATGCCACCACCAGCTGCCTGGACTTCATCAACAAGTTCAATGTCGGCTTCAACTTCAACATTCCCAGCCTGGGCGACATCGGTGCAATGCTTCAGCAGGCTGCGCAACAGATGCTCCAGAAGACATGCCAAGCAGCTGCGCAGCAGTTCAACAAGGCAGTCTCTGACGCCCAGCAGTCGGTCGGCCAGGCTACCACCGGCGTGAACCAGCTGCCAGGCGTGAACGTCGGTATGCAGACCGGCTCCAACCTGCCATCTGGCGTCTCGACCGTTATCAAGACGGACGGCGGCACGGCCGCCCAGCAGGCCACCACCAAGACGATCGACCGGATCATCAACTTCCTGAAGTAACGGGGCGTCATGAAAACATTTTTCAAGCATTTCAAGTACTGGCTGGTCACGCTGGCCTGCATCTTCATCATCGGCGGCTCGAACATCGAGTCCGCCGACGCATGCTGCGGCGACGGTCCGGTCGCGGCCGCTGGCGCGACTGCGGCGGGTTCGGCAGTGTCGGCCGCGGTGGCGACGGCCACGACTACGATCGTTACATGGATGGAGCGCATCAACATGACGATCGCCTCCGGATTCGGCAAGTTGTACGGCGAGATGGCGAAGCAAACGGCGCAGCAGCGCGTGTTCGAGCAAGGCGTCATCGCCGCGCAGTCGCAGATGTACATGGAGAAGGCACGGGCAGACGCTGCGACGAAGTACGAGCTTTCGCCCCGCGTGTGCTTCGAGACCGCCGGCGGTATCGCTGGCTCTGCTGCAACCGCCGAGGCACAGCAGAACCTCAATGACCTGAATCGAGACTTCTCGAAGCGCACGCTCTTCACCGCGAATACGGCAGCGGCCGTCTCCAAGATCTACGACGACCATGTGTCCAAGTACTGCTCCCAGCAGGACGCCCAGCTCGGCCGCTGCTCGAATCCGGTAGCGCCGAGTATGCAGAACGCGGATGTGCGGGCCGATGCAATGCTGAACAGCAGCAGCTACAACACGGATCAGATCGACGCGGCCCGCGCGCTCGTCGGCAACCTGGCGAACCCGATCCCGACCCAGAACATTCCCAAGGACTGGGAGAAGACGCCCCAAGGGAAGGCCTTTGTGGCTGGGCAGTACATCGAGCAGGCTCGCGCATCCGTGGCCGCGAACTCGCTCAATCGCGCGATCGCCATGCGCACCCCGGTGCCTGGCCTGGGCTCGTCGGCGATGCTGAACAAGGCTGACGTCTCGGAGCTCGAGCTGATGGAAAGCCAAGTCCGCGGCCGCTTCGAATCGCCAGCCTGGTACAAGATGGTCGCCGGCTTCTCGCTCGAGAACCTGGTGCGTGAAATGAACAAGATGCAGGCGTTCAAGCTGTGGATGGACCACAAGTCCTACCAGCAGATGGAACGTATCGAGACGATCTTGGCTACCCAGCTGGCCATGGATGTGAAGCGCGATTCGGAAAGCCGTCTGACCGCGGCCCGCGCGATCGCGGCGAAGGCCGGTCAATGAAGCGGATATTCGGGGCGGTGATCATCGCCATCATCCTGTCCCTCGGGCCGATGTACAAGGCGGCCGCCCAGATGTGCTGCGATCCATGGGGGTTCGTCGGCTACGCTGCATTCGTCCAGGCCGGCACTGCGGTCGTAGGCAGCATCACGGCATCGGTGACATCGCTGGTCAACGTAATAGAGCTTCAGCTGTCACCGAGCTGGAGCAACGGATTCGCCAAACAGATGGGCGAGATGCAAAAGCAGACGGCCGCCAGCAAGATTTACAAGCAAGGGGAACTGGCGGTGCAGTCGCAGCTGCATATGCAGGAGATTTCGGCGGAAGCGGCAGAACGTGCCGTGACGCCAGCACAGCAGAATCTGACCCTCAGCAACGCACTGATGCTGTCGGAACAGCGGAACGTCGTGCGCGAGAAGATTGCCGCCGCAGACCAAGCCTTTGCCGCCGAAGTGTATTCCGCTACCGCGAAGGACTCGGGCACGGTTATCGTCCGCCACGAGCCCTACTGTTCCAGTTCGGACAAGGCGCGCGGGCGCTGCGAAGCCTTGGCGTCGTCGACCATGCAGAACGCCGACCTGACCGTCAATACCATCTTCGCACCAGGGGACGGGCAGTACGAGACGCTCGCCGACGAGGAGCGAAATGCGGCGAATGCCTTCGTGCGCAATGTAGTCAATCCTGTGCCGCTTCAACGCCTGCCGGCGGCCCTGGCCAAGTCCGAACAGGCCAAAGCGGTCGACGCCGAGCTTCTGGCCGACCAAGCTGCCCTTTCCGTCGCGGCGCATAGCTTCAACGCGGCGATCGCTCATCGAACCCGGAGACACCAGCAATGACGATCTTCACGCGCGCCATCGGCGCGTTCCTCCTGCAGATGACCGTGCTTGCGGCACTTGCCGCTGCGGCCGATGCGCCGGCGGCGAAGCAGGCCGACGTGCCCGCCCTGATCCGGACCGCATCCCTCGCGTACCAGCCCAAGTTCAAATTGAGCGACAAGCAGGCTGTGTCCCAGCTTGATGGCATGCTCACGCAGCAGTACGGTGCCGGCGGCGGCCTGGCGAACACCAAGGACGCCCATCTGAAGGCGCTGTACTACCAGGCGGCCGGGTTGCTCATGAATGGCTACCCGATCGCCGGTGGTACCGTCGTCAGCGTCGCGCGGATCCAGCCCGGGTTTGCCCAGAGCCCTGGAGGCCGCGGTCTCGCGCATTTCGTCGACGCCATGCTGGCCCCGTCGGATGAGGAGGATACCGACATGGTCGCCTTCCGCACGCGCGCCAGCGCAGCACAGCAGCAGCTGAAGTCGCTTCGCCCGGAGCTGTACCTGGCGGCACAGCTGCGCGTGATCGGCGAGATCTACCGCGACGACATTGCGGTCAGCGCCGGCAAGCTGGGTTTGACCCAGTTGGGCGCGACGCCGGCAGAACTGCGCGTCGTCGACCAGGCGCTCAAGGCGAGGTGATCGATGACCCGCATGTTACGTGCAGCCGCAGCCGCCCTTGTACTGCTTGGCGTTGTAGGTGATGCGTCCGCGTGCCTGACCATCCCGGCCCCCTCCAAGCTGGTCACCAGCATCTACGGCTGGCGGTTCCACCCGGTGTTCAAGACGTGGCGGCTGCACCGTGGCGTCGACCTGCGCGCGGAAATGAGCACGCAGCTCGTCGCCAGCCACGGCGGTGTCGTCCAGCTGGCCAGCTCGGCAAGCGGAGGGAACGAACTGCGCATTCTGGGTGACGACGGCACTGTCAGCCGGTACCTGCATCTGACCCGGGCCGCGGTCGAATCCGGTTCCCGTGTCGCAGCCGGCCAGGCCGTCGCAATCTCCGGAAACACTGGTCACGCATCGGCTGCGCCGCACCTGCACTTCGAGGTCTACCCGAACGGCGCGAAAGGCGACATCAACCCTGAGCCGCTCTTTTGCGGCGGCGTCTCGCGCAAGGCAGATGCAGCCACGGTAGCCGGGTTCCCGGTCCAAGCCTGCAACCCCGACGGCGGCCAATGCTCTGGCGGAAGCGAGGGGACGATACCGCCTGTCGCCGGCGGCGGAGCTCCGGGCGCAGGGCAGCCCGGGGCACCGGTCGTGAAGACGGAGCAGTTCGACGACATGTCGACCGCAGAGATCTTCGCGACAGAAGTCAGCAAGCGTTTCGGCAACCCGGATTGGTATCGCGAGCAAAGCGAGCGCGGCACGGTTCCGCTACTCATCGAGTACCTGCAGATGCTCGCTCTGGAGCAGTATCTGGACTTCAACAAGATGCAGGTGAAGGATCGGGTCGAGACTTTGCTGGCCACGCGCCTGGCGCGCCAGAACAAGCGCGAGATCGGCCAGCGTCTCGATCGACAGCGGCAGACCGCGGCCAAGGCGGGGAGCGGAAAATGACCACCCGGGCACTCCTGACGTGTGATGCGGTTCCCGGGCACATGGTCATCGACGAGGTGATGACGATGGTGCAGTTCACCAAGCGGCTCCGCCTCGGCGAGGACGGGATTGACCCTTCCGAGCTGGAGGATGCGCTCGATCGCCTCGCCATGGCCGCGCCGGAGCGCGCCAATGCGCTCATCGGTGTGCGAGTAGCTACCGCCGCAGTGGCCATCGGCGACACGCAGTACCTCTATTTCACCTATACCGGAACGCCTGCCGTTGTCGTGGAGGCCACGGTCTAGCTCTCGAAATTCCCATCCTGAGCACAGTTTTGCATATATTTGCTGACGTTATAGACTAACGAAAGTAAAATGATGCAATCCATAAACTTAGGGAGCCGCCATGGGATTTTTGAAGAAAACGCAAGCCGAGAGCGAGGGCGTCGGCGACGTCATTGACGAGGCACCGGATCTTCCTCCGGATGACGGTGTGTCCCAGCAAGCAGCATCCGCCGCAGGGGCGCGGCAGTTCCCGCGCGCGACGGCAGGCGATGCCGCCCCGCAGGACGTGGCGTCGAGCAAGGAGCCCGCCGCGGCCCCGGCCACCCCGCAAAGCCAGCCCACCGGGACCGCATCGACCGAGCCGGAACCCGAGCTGAAGCTGGAAGAGAAGCCCGAACAGGATAGCGAACACGAACGTTCGCAAAAGGACCGACTGCCTCCGGAACTGCAGTTGCTCTACGAGCTGCTCAAGGCCCGCGACTGGTCGGTGGACCAGTCGCCGGATCCAGCGGCGCGCGCCCGCGGCGCGGTCGCCTGGACGCTGATCGAGGGCGAGGTCATGAAGGCGGTCGACGCCGGCTACGGCGTCGAGGCCAATCGTCTGTGGGAGCAGTTCGCGCCACCCGGGCATGACGGTCTGGAGAAGGTGCTGCAGCGCGCACGCGCGAGCGAGTCGGCGCAGTCGGCAAGCTCCGATCTTCCCGCTATCGTCGAGCCCGTTCTGTCCCAGGCTCCCGCGCCGTATCTCCGCACCTACGATCCGCTCCGTGACAACGTCATCGACGTCGACGTCAACGAGATCCCAGACCAGCCGTTCGCCGACGGCTACACCCGGCCGAACTGGGCGCAGCGTCCCGTGCAGGGCCACGGCATGGCCGCGCTCGATCCGCTGCTGGCGGATCAGCAGGCCCAGCAGCTGCAGCCTGCCGCTGGCGGTGGCGGCATGGGCAACGTCGACATGCTCTCGAAGATGCTCTCGGCCCCGTTCGCGCTGACGGCCGCCGCCGGCAGCATGGTGATGAACTCGCTCAAGGCGATCGGCGGCAAGGCGAAGTCCTACTACGCCAAGGAACGCATCAACGGGCATGCGATCCTCGCCGCGCAGCTGGACCAGCATGCGAGCGAAGTCAGCTCGTTGACGAAATCCCTCCGCCAGCAGGGCATGGATGGCCTGATCGAGGCGATGCGCGCTACCGGCCGCCCTGCCCGCGAGGTATGTGCCGGAATGGCACCTGGCGGGCCCTACGAGCACCTGGGCAAGCGGTTCTCGGAGCTGATGCAGGATGCGGACTTCTCGAAGAAGTACGCGCGCCTGCACGAGGTGCTGGACGAATTCAACTTCAACGCCTCGCGCTACGCCGCGTCGGGGGTCGAACTCGACCTCGACTACAGCGACGCGATCGATCGCAACCTGGAAGCCATCTCGGCGGCAACGGAAGGCTTCGTCCTCGAGAAGGACGGCGTGATCAAGCACCTGCAGGAGATGGCGAAGCAGATCGGCGAGCGTATCAGCGAATTGGTCAATTCGCTGCTGGGCCGCATGAAGCCGCAATGACGGGGGAGACGGTTTGAGCCAAACACAGCATATTGAAGCGCTATCGACCAGGCTGGATTCGGCGTTCCAGGTCATTCGCGCAGCGGCGGCAGCCGAGGATAAGAAAGCCTCGCTGGGCGTGCTGGGCGAGCTGCAGGCGCAGTGCCTGGTCTATGCCGGATTCTTGTCCGATCTACTCGCAGGGAAGATCAGCATGTTCAATCCGAACACCTTGAAGATGACCGAGCTCGTGGCGGCTTTCTGCGCTCTGGTCGAGAGTGACGTGGCAAACGAAGGAGCGACCTGATGAACCTTGACACCTTGGCCGAGAAGTCCCGCAGCCTGTTCGGCTCGTTCTGTGAACGCATGGCCGGCTTGGACCTGCGCGCGGCGGCGGCGCTGCCGGCGGCGATCGGCGTGTGCGCCGCGCTTTACGGAATTGGCCTGGAAGTGCACGGACAGGGCGAACTGCTGCAGCATGGCGGCCACATGGCCTTGGAAGCGTACAAAGCAGCCATGCAGGCAGTGCCCATCGATTCGATGTCCGAATATGTGCGCCTGGCTTTGGCAGGCGAACATCGTTCTTTCGGGGGCAATGAGCAGGGTGTGGGCTTCGTTGCCGCCACCGCCGGCCCGGCCTTCACTACCGCGGCTGTCCTCTTAGCACGAGGCTTTCAAGCCATGCGTGAGTTCGTATCCGGACGGGTAAATCGGACTGCGGAAGCGGCTCCGAGTGGTATCGTTTCAACCTTTGGCGGTACCAGTCTCGCGCTGCAATCGGCAAAGCAAGCCGCCTCCACCAGGCTGGACAACCAAATACTCTCCGAGATCGCGGGCGACCAGGAGAAGTACAAGGCTGATGTTCAAGATGAGCTTGACGAAGATTGCCCAGACTATTTCGAGAGCGTTGAGTGTGGATCTCAAGAAGAATGGGATGCATTGACAGATCTCGAACGAGAAAGGCAGTGGGACGTATTCCATGATCGAAATGCCGAAGGTACTGCGGATGAACTGTACTTCTACGACGTTATGATGGCGCAGCATCTTGTTGGCTACGTCGGCGACTAATCACAATGAGCCGCGATCTGGTCATCATTGAAGCGCCTGGAAAGTTGCGCACCCTGTATACCGTATTCGAGAAGATCGGCCTGCACGCGGATATCTGTGCGACCATCGGCCACTTCCTGGAAAACCCGGCCGACCTGCGCGACGTCGCCGTCGAGTACCGTGACGACGAGTTTGTCGAAACGAAACGGCAGCCGTCTAGGATCGATTCGTTCTCGTTCCTGCGCGATCAGATCAAGCGGTGCGCGGGCAGGATCCTGATTGCCACCGACGACGATGCCGAAGGCCGTGTGATCGCCGGCGACGTCGCGGCATTGATTCAGGCGATGGGGGTGCGGCAGCCGGTGTACCGCATGACGTTCGGAGGACTCGACCGTGCCAGCGTCGAGGCGGCGCTGAACGCGCTCAGGCCCGTCGATGTCCGGGAGGCGAATCCGGGCACGGCGCGCAGGATCGTCGATCGGCTGATCGCGGCAAAGCTGTCAGGGTTCGACCAAGGGCCTCCAGTCGGCCGGGTGCAAAGCGCCCTACTCGGACTAGCCGAGCAAGGCATACCTCATGCCCATTTACACCTCAAGTTGCCGGCCGCCGACGGCGGCAAGCCGTTCGTGGGGACGATGCCCGTTCTCGGCGCGCGCAACCCGGCCGAGCTGCTGGCAGCGCTCGGCGAGTCGGCTTTGTCTCCTGCCGCCACTGCCGCCACCGCAATCGCCCCGATGGGGACACCGCTGAATTTCCCGGACACGGTACTGGCCTTGAACAGTGAACTGGACATCAGCATCGAGCGTGCCGGCGAGCTGCTGCAGCAAATGTACGAATCAGGCGACATCACCTATCCGCGGACGATGGCACGTTCCTTCACCGCGGCGGGAGCCGACGCCGTTGCCCGGCTTGCGCGCCTGAAGAACATCATGGCTTTCAAGAAGACCATGCTTCCAGTGGCGGCTGCGCATGCCGAACAGCCGCACGAGGCGGTCAGGATCCTCAACGAAGCGCTGCTGCAGAAGCTCGACATCGGCAAGCCCTTGAGGCTGCAAGCGACGGAGCGAGACGCGGCGCTGACTGTAATCGCCAGGCATTCGGTGGCGGCCGGTATTCCGGTGCAGCGGTCGGTGCCGGATTTGTCACGGGCACCGGCCTGGGCGCAGGAGGTCCAGTGGCGACGCGACACACGGCGTGTCGTGCTCCCTTGGACGAGCGTCGAGCCCGCGAAGATCCGCACGCCCGACCGCGCTGCGGCCGTGATGGAGGCCATGGTCGACCACGGGATTGGCCGAGCGAGCACGTTGGTCGGGCACGCCAGCCGATTCGTGTCGCGCGGCGCGGTCGACGAGCGGCTGATGTTGACGGCAAAGGGCCGGCAGCTGCTGGACGGTGCGCCCCCTGCTCTGCTGGATGTGCTGACCTCGGCCCGGATCGAGGCGCTGCTGGACGAAGGCGACGCGGAAGTGAGCGACCTAGTGCGGGCGGCGCTGCTCGCGTCCGTCGATGGCGACGGCGCGCGCTTGGAACGACTGATCGAACAACTGGAGCATGTAAACGAAGATGAGCTGGAATACCATCACCGCCCGGGGCGCTGAAGCAGGCCAGGTCATGCGCGCCGCGGCCCGCCGTGCCTACCACCTCTGCCGCGACAGGCCACTCGCCAGCGGCGTCACGCTCGGCCTGTTATTGACGGGGGCATTGCTGGCGTCCCTGGTCGACTGGAGCCCGACGCTGGATGCCGGCCAAGAGCAGGCCGTGAGGGATTTTGTCCTTCGCACCAATTCGCCGGTTGTCCTTCAAGAATTTGAGCGTGCCCGGGCTAATGGATTGTCCGCCAACGAGGTGCAGCATATCACCGAGTTGGCCAAGGCCCAGGAGCCGGGATACGGCCTGATCAGTGAAGGACCGCAGCGGTAGAAATCATGGAATAGCCTGGCTTGTCGCCTCACATCAGCCGGTAGCCAAAATTACGGTATTGCGTGATGCGTCACGCGAACACAGCAGCACCTTTGCCCCGAAAGTCGGGGCTGAGGCATTGATAGGATCTGGCGGCGTGCCGGGTCATAAGGAGAAGAAAATGCCAGCTCTTGAGGTCATATCGGTTGCGATAAATGTTGTGCTCGCGGTGTCGTGTTTGACGCTCGTGGCTCGAGCACGTCGTGCGAGCCTTGCCGCTGCTGTAGACCGGCGCATGGCTTGGGACGAAGCGAATGCGGAGCGCCGTGCTGCGGATGCTGTCCGCATGGAGTACCAGTCCTTCTGCCAGAGTGTCGCAGAAGCGTTAAATGAGGTAAGGCAGGACATCGACCGGAACTACCAGCACACGCACGAGGGGCACTTGCTCGATAGACTTGCATATCAGTTTGAAAAAACACGCGGCCCTATTCGCCTCGATGGTTTTCTTCAGGAACAGATTCGTGCGGCCGGTGGTGAGCAATTCGTCACGGGGGACCAACTGCTCTTCAGCGGCGCATTGAAATTCGCTTGGCACTTGCACTCGCAAGCGCGTAAGAACGCTGGCGAGCTTTACATTGTGACGCAAGAGTCCTGCGGAAACACAGATCGCGCGGCCTGGCTCGGGAAGACCCTCGCGCTGTATATGCGAATCTGCGGCGATGACAAGGAGCTGGCTATTTCGTCGTTGGGCCATGTTCTGGACGATTGGCGATACACCGACCTTCACGGCGCAGTTCGTACGGCTCAGAGATAGCGGTCTAACGTCAAGGAAAAGCGCTCCGCGCGCCCGATAGCCGGCCGGTCGCCGGTAAACATTCCAGAAAAGACCACACATGAAATACGCTCTTATTGCCCTGATACTCTTCGCCATTGTCGCTGCGGCGGCGCTGGTCCAGCAGAAACCGCGCGCCAAGGAGGGCGCGTATAGACGTCGCAAGATCCTGACGGATAACGAAGGCGAGTTCTTCGGCCGGCTGGTCCAGGCATTCCCCGACCACTATATCTTCCCCCAAGTTGCCATGACTGCCTTGCTCGAAGCCTCTAGCACCGACAAGAAGCAGGCGCATTCCGACCGGATGCGCATTGCTCAGCTGCGGGTGGATTACGTGGTATGCGATACATCGTGCAATGTGGTTGCCGTCGTCGAACTGGACGATCGCACCCACGTCAAGGAAAAGGACCAGCAACGCGACGCGCGGCTGGCCCAGGCTGGTATACGGACCATTCGCTTTCAATCCCGCGCAAAGCCGACGCCGGCGGAGATCCGCGCCCAGGTCCTGGGCAAGATGGATCCGGATTTGTCGCCGGCGACGCCGCAAGTTCAGCCCGCCGCAGTACAGTAGTAAGTCCGGGCTCGTTTTGCTGGAAGTCGCGACGATTTTGATTGTTCCGAGCACGTCGTGACACGACCGTAGGGTCTGGGGGACGTCCCCAGATTTTATGGAGCAAATTATGAGTACGACATGGACTTTCGAAGCCGGACGGATTTGGGCGACGCTGCCGGATGGGCGTCGCCTGCCAACCTGGCAAGCTGATCCGCCCTTTCACTACCTGGTGGATCTGCTGAACGCCAATCATAACCTCAGCAGAGTATTGCTCAACGCCTGGATTGGCAGAGTCTAAGCCCGACTTGACCGCCCTCCGGGGCGGCGCTGTGCTGTTCCCAGATATATCTCGGAACAGCACGTGCTCGGGTCACAGTGTCTCAAAATTTTGCTCTCCGTTATTATTCGCTATTAACAACAACGACTTTTGTTGTATTATATGAGGACGCAAACTCACTGATTCATTGAAAATCAAGCATGTCAGCTATTGACGAAAAGCTCACGGGCTACAAGGACTTCGAGCACATCATGATCCACTTGGCGGCCGAGCGAGGCTGGCAGTTCAAGTTCGCGGGTGAGCATGTCCCTACGCAGAATGTCTTCAACCGGGCAACGTATGGCCCGGTGCTGCTGACGGCGGCGAACGCCGAGCTGCAGGCGCGCGGGCTGCCGGTCGATCTTGGACTCCGCCTGGAAGGCGAGGCCAATTCGTTGTTCGGTGCGCGCGTGACCTTCGATTCTGCTGCCGGCATCTACCCGCAAATCTGGCGCATCGCGACCACGGCCATGATCGTTGAGTCGCTGCCGAAATCCGGGCAGTACCTGGAGCTCGATCCGCTCCAGCACGTCCTCGGCGACGCCTTCGCCGCCCACGTGCTGCCTTCAGCCGCTACGAACCCTGGAGCCGAGTGACCATGGCGCTCATAAAAAAGTTGCACGGCCAGGAGAAGGCCAGGATCGAGGGGGCCGCCGCCGCGCCCGCGCAGGCTGAATCTAGCGCGATGAGCGCGCTGGACGGCATGCTGTCGGATGTCGTCAAGGAAGACAATCCACCAGCCCCTGCCCCAGCCCCTGCTCTCCCCGCAGCTGGTGTGCTAAGCGGCGATATCGCCACTGCGGTCCCGTCGAGCGCACCGGAGCTGTCGGAGAAGCTTGCAAAGCCCGAGAAGCCGCAAATGCAGGCGGGCTTCCTGAAGCGCGCAGCGTCTGCCGACGGCGAGCGTCGGACCGGCCCTGAACAGCCGACCGATTCGCGAGCAGCGCTGGACTACCTCAACATCCTCAAGTCACTCGCTCCGGTCTTCAAGGCAGCGTTCGTCTACCCTGGACACGATGCCGCTCCGGAGCAAGTGGGCGCTGCAGTACGCAAGATGTCGCAGGCGTCCGTCGGCCTGGCCGACTACATCGTCCGAAATGGCGACCAGCTCGAGATGGATTCCGCCTGGGCGAAGCGGAACCTGCACGATTTTACAGCTGACCTGGTGGCCAACCACTGGATCTCCACGGTACTGCGAAACGGCGGCGTTGTGGCGGGGCACGCCCCAGATGTCAAGCTCGAATACTTCATCCCGGCGGTGAAAGCGGTGATGGAATTGCCACTGGACCTCCCTGCGCCGGCGGACAAGCAACAGCTGTCTTTCAACGGCGCGGTGCAGATCGCGCTCCTGAAGGCGATGACGCCGCTGGTGATGGAGGTCGAGCGCTACGCCCATGTGATCAACGCGCGCATCCCGGCGCAGCCCGTTCAATCCGACGCGCTGGTCCAGGCGGTGTCCGCCTTCGTAATGGAGCAAGCCACCGCGCACTACGAACGGTTCGTCGCCGACAACACGGAGGTCGGCGACGACGACCGCAAGGTCATGGTCGAGGCCATGATCGGGCAGAGCTCGGGCGTGCTGCTCGCCGCATGGGAGCTTTGCCGCGGGGAAGCGCTGGGGGCTATCCAAGAAGCGACCTCGGCCGAGGAGGCGGCCGCAATTCTTCAGCGGCCCGAGTACACGCACGGCTACCCGCTCGACGCGCTCAAGCGCCGTGCCGCGGACTCGCTCCGTCGCCTGACCGGCACCGCGCAGTACGCAATGCAGATGATGCGCCAGTCCGGCGGGCCGAACGATCGCAAGGGAGTTTGACATGGAAAAGAAGAAGCCAGGCGTTTTTGCCCGATCCGCCAGCGCCGTAAAGCGGGCCGGACGGGCCTACGTGTGGACCGTGACCGGCGATCTGGGTGAGCTGAAGGAGAACACGAAGCGCATCAAGGACGGCGTCAAGGGAATCCTCCATCGGAAATACCGAAACGAGACGTTCGAAGAGGCCGTGGCACGCCTTGGCCTGCCGAAGAAGGCGCTGGAAGAGCGCGCCAACCAGCTGGCCGCCATGGGCTTCCTGTACGGCCTGATCGCGACGATCGCCCTGCTCTTCCTGCTGGCGACACCTCTCGTCGGCCCCTCCCTGTGGGACCGCCTGAACCATGCCGCCATGTCCCTCGGCGTCCTGTTCGTCGCCGCGGCGAAATTCGCTACCACGATGTTCCGGGTGGCGCAGATCCGGCGGCGCAAATTCTTCGGATTCAAGGAATGGCTGTTCCGAAAGGTCAAGCCATGATGGACATGCCTGCAGCCTTCCCCCCGAACCTCACCGAGGAGCAATGCATCGTGCAGGCCTCGGCCCACTACAAGGCCCATCCGCTTCTGGTGCAGGCCGTGCGCCTTACCGAGAACGGGCGCGTCGGGAAGATCCGCATGAATAGCAACGGCAGCTTCGACATGGGACCCATGCAGATCAACAGCGTGCACCTGCCGACCCTGGCCAATTACGGCATCACCAAAGACATGCTCGTGCGCGACGCATGCCTGAACATCTACATCGGCACGTACCAGCTGCAAAAGGAAATCATCCTGGCGCGCGATTTTTGGACCGGCGTCGGCAACTACCATTCGAAGACGCATGGCCTGAACGTGTCCTATCAAAGCCGCGTCTGGAGCAACTTGCAGAGGCTGCGTGCACAGCAGGGCCAGCTGATGCAGACGGGAGGAACGCAATGAAGGCTCCGGGGAATAACAAGACCGAGGACGAGCTGCTGTGGGTCCTGGGCGGCCTGTTCGTCGCCGCGGTCGCCCTCTGGTTCTTCGGGCACGAGAAGATCTCGGCGTTCGTCATGAAGCTGCGCGCGTTTGAGGCACACCTGATGGTTTTCGATCCCGATGGCCGGGACTCGATCCGCGAGTGGCTCGCCAGCGTAGCGCCCAAGGACGCCACGCTCGGAGCGCTGTGGAACTCGGGGATGGTTGCGGGGAGAACGCTGCGCTGGTTCGTCCTGGCTCTGCTCACCGGCATGTTCGGCTACCTCGTGTACAAGTCGCCTGACCGCACCAGCAAATACGCGATGGTGTATTCCATGAAGTCCCTAGCCGCGCAGGAAGCGGAGGAGTTCCCCGCAATCCTGCCGGTGCTCGACGCCGGGTTGATCGACGTGTCACTGGATGACCCCATCAACGGCATGCGGCACCGCCCGCGCGACTACGGCCGCCTGCATGGTTTCATCGTGCCGATCGCGGGGTTGGGCGACGGCGACGATCCGGCGCAGATCGAACTGCTGGACGAGCGCGACGCACTCCGGTTGGACAAAGCCAGGACGGTGTTCGCGAAGCAGCTCGGCAAGGTATGGCAGGGCGTGGGAGACCTGAAGGGTTACGAGCGCGCGATCTTCGCCGCCTGCGCCGCCCAAGTCAACAACGACAACAAGCTCGCGCAGCAGATCCTGGATGACCTGGCGCGCGCGTACCTCCGCGCACGCCGCGAGAAGAAGGTTGCCCTGATCAACTCGGTGCGTGCCCAGAAGGCGCTCCACGACTACGGCAACACGACGGCCGTGCAGCGCATCGTCTCGCGGCATGCCTACAAGCGCACGGTGCTGATGTCCATGCTGCAGGGCGCGCGCACCACCGGCGTGCTGCCGGCAGCCTGGTTCCGGTGGCTGAAAACGATCGACCGCGTGACCTGGTATGCGCTCAATGACCTGGGAATGGACGTGGCCAGCGCGGAAGCGGCCGGCGTTCGTGCCCACTGGAATGCCGAACGGATCGCGAAGACGCCGATCGTGAATCCGATGACCGAAGAGGCGTTGGTTGGCTTGAAGACCTATTTAGGGGAGATCCTTGATGTTGAAGTTGATGATTAAAAACGTAAAAAGCGCCGTTGCCGCCGCGCGGCGGCAGCGTGTGAAGTTCAAGCTGACGCGCAAGAACCTCTTTGTGTGGCTGCCTGAGCCGCATGGTGGCGGTCTGCACGTGCTGCCGCGCCCGGGGCAGTCCGCGCCCATGAGCTTCAAGATCGCGCAGGCAGAGGCAGGCTACGCGCTCGAAATGGTCCTGGCGGACGCCGCCCCGAAATCGCTGGCGACGTTCGCTACGGAAGGCGACGCCAAGGAAGCGCTGGTCAAGCTGAACAAGGCATTGACCGGGACCCGCGTCTTCAAATGGGCGGCCTGGGCTGTTGTCGCCTGGCTGGCGTGGCTGTTCGTGACCAGCTATCTCCAGGTCACCGCGAACGCCGCGGGATCGACGCAGCCGGAATTCAGTCCGCCCGCCGCGATGGAGCCGCAGGCGATGCCGTCCGTCGCCGCCGCCGAGGGCGGTAGCGCAAACCTCTCCGACTACATCTACCAACAGGCCATGGCCGCGAAGGCGAAGGCCGAGCACAGCAACATGCCGCCGACGAGCGGCGGGGACGCCAAGGGCCTGGACAGCTTCGGCTTGAAGACCGAGGGCCAGGCCGGGCCGGGTTGCGATCCGGGCCTGGCATTCACGGTGCCGGCACAGCCGAAGTAAGCGGACCACAAGTCTAACAGCGAGAGCACAGAACGATGGCATTGCAGGGTATCGAGAAGAAACACGAGATCGAGCGCGTCCGCATCCTGCGGGACACGCGCCCGATGAGCGCGCAGGTGCTGGAGATGCTGGCCACCCTGCCGGCCGTGGTGATCATGTACGTCTGCCTGGCGTTCTGCCTGGTGTTCATCCCGCCGCTGTTCGAGACCGCACTGGTGGTGGGGGTGGCGTACTTCTTCGTGCCGCTCTCGCGCAAGCCGGACATCCCGCTGCGCAAGCGCCGCTCGCTGCATGAGATCGATCCGAACGACCGCCACCCGGGCACCCGCAAGGCGCAGATGGCGCGCGGCATCCTCAACCTGGGCAACCGCGTATCCGACAATGCCGAGGTGTGGGCCGACGCCGACCTGCTCAAGACCCACGTGTTCGAAGCAGGCTCGACCGGTGCGGGCAAGACCGAAGGTTTGATCTCGATGTGCTACAACGCCCTGGTCTGGGCGTCGGGCTACTTCTACGGCGACGGCAAGGGCGACGTCTCGTGCTTCGCTAAACACTTCTCGATCGTGCGCGCCATGGGGCGCGAGGACGATCTGCTGGTCATCAACTACATGACCGGCAACGCCGACACGACGAAGAAGCGGACCGACAAGCTGTCGAATAGCTACAACCCGTGCATGGTCGGTAACGCCGAGACGAACATCCAGCTGGTCGTGGGCCTCATGGACGCGTCCGACGGCAAGGGCGACATGTGGAAGGGGCGCGCCATCTCGTTCATCAGCTCGTTGATGCCAGCCCTGGTCGAGTTGCGCGACGCCGGGCTCATCATGCTCTATATCGGGCTGATCCGCGAATACATGCCGTTCCCGAAGTACTTCGAGCTCATGAACAATCCGTCGATCTCGCAGCGCTCGCGCGACATGATGCAGGCGTACCTCGCCGACGTGCCGGGATACAAGCGGGACAAGGGCGAAAACCAGAGCGGCACCTTCCTGGAGCAGTACGGCTACCAGCAGATGCAGTTCACCCGTATCCTGAGCTCGCTGGCCGACACCTATGGGCACATCTACAACACCCCGCAGGGCGAGGTGAACCTGAAGGACGTGGTGACGAACCGGCGCATCCTGCTGGTGCTCCTGCCGGCGCTGGAGAAATCGCGTCCGGAGCTGAGCAACCTGGGCAAGATCATCGTGGCCGGCATGAAGGGGATGATGGGCGCGAACCTGGGCAGCAAGCTCGAAGGCAGCAAGCTCGAGCTGCTCGACTCGCGCGCCACCAACGCACCGACGCCCTTCGTCGCCGTGTTCGACGAATTCGGCTACTACATGCCGGAAGACGCGGCCCTCATGTGGGCGCAGGCGCGTTCCCTGGGCTTCTGCCTGGTGGCGGCGGGCCAGGACTTGCAGGCGTTCTACCGCACCTCGAAAGAGGAAACGCTTGCGATCATCTCGAACAGCAACATCAAGATCTTCGGCAAGATCGAGGATCCGACCGATACCTACGACCTGGTGCAGAAGCTGGCGGCCGAAGCCTACGTCTCGGTGGTCGATGGCTACGAGCAGGACATCGACGGCCTGGGCGGCTACCGCGGCGCACAGCAGGCGCGCATCGAGCGCGTCGACCGCATCGAGCTGCGCGACATGCAGAAGCAGATCGAGGGCGAGGTGCACATCATCGTCAAGGGCGAGGTCATCCGCGCCCGGGTGTTTTACGCCGCGCCGAAGCTGGCCAAGGAATACCGCCTCAATCACTTCCTGAAGGTCCTGCCCCCGGATCCGGCCAGCCTGCAGAAGCTCAAGGTGAATGCACGCGCATTGATCGATTCGCTCACGGCCTCCCCGCTGGCCAAGATCCGGCCACAGGACGGCTACTTCGGCTACGCCGGCGCGCTCGGCGAGACGCCACGATACCGCCAGTACGTCGAAGCGAAGCTCGGCGTCGAGCGCGGCATTTGCCTGCTGCTGGGATTCGACGACGCGGCAAGCGCGCCGCCGGCAGCGCCGGCAGAGCAAGGCGAATCCGGATCGGGATCCGGAGGCGTCGCCCTGGCGAGCGCGCCGGCCCCGGCCGCCGTCGACCAGGCCGCGCCTACGCTGGCCGCGGCCGAGCCGCCGGCCGCGCAAGAAGCCCTGCCGCTGGCCGCCGCCGCCCAACCTGAGCCGATCGACAACGGCCCTGAGTTCGACGGCGGCAGCCTGGAAGCGGTGAACGTGTTCGAGCAGAAGGCCAAGCAGGAGTTCTCGTTGGACATCATCGCGCTCGCAACCGCAGCGCTCCCGATTATTGAGACGGCGCTGGAACGCCCTCTGCCTGGCCTGACCGTGATGGCCACCGGAGCCGCCGGCGGCGACCAGGCCGCCGGCGGTGCGGGTGGCTTGCTCGACGCCGATCGCACGGCCGCCAAGCTCAACGCGATCGCCATGGGCCTGGGTGCCAGCCCCGCCGACGCCGGCGCCGCCGCGGCCGCGCTGATCCAGGCCGCCACGAACGGCACCGAGTATCCCAATCCGCCGAAGCCCGAGAAGGACGGGAAGGACCAGGAGATGGAAGACGTGATGAGCAGTTTGGAATCGCTGATCGGAGCCCGCTGATGCGCGTCGACCAGCTGCGCCGGCGGCGCGAATTTCTCAAGCGTTCGATCATGCTGGGCATGAGCGCGATGAGCGCGTCCACCGCGGCGAACCCGTTGCGGCGAGGGACGGGCCTTCTGTTGCCCGAGTACTACGCCAGTGAACAGGAGGCGGCCGCGTTCTGGGCGCTGCCACGCACCTTGAATCTGTATCGGAAGGAGACCGGCGAGCACCGCGTCGTCTGCTACTGGCGGGACGGCCAGCTGGACGTCCGGGGCTACCGCGAGGCATGCCAGCTGCTGCGCGACGTCCGCGCCAACCAGGCTGTGGCCATGGACATCCGCCTGCTGAACCTGCTGCGCGGCCAGCAAGGCTGGCTCGAGGCCGCCTATGGGTACCGCGAGCCCTACCAGATCAACAGCGGGTACCGCAGCGCGCACACCAACGCGCTGACCGAGGGCGCGGTCAAGAATTCGTACCACACCAAGGCAATGGCGGCGGATGGCAAGTACCCCGACCTGCCGATCGAATACCAAGGGCGGCTGCTCGCCGCGTTTCGAAGCGGCGGCGTTGGCTTTTACGTCGACAGCCGCAAGTTCATTCACACTGATGTTGGAGGAGTAAGATTTTGGGTAAGCAAATGATCAAGGGTTGGGCAGCCGCGCTGCTGATGGTCTTCCTGGGGCAGTCCTCGGCCGCCGACACCGTTACGCCGGTGGAAAGGAACCTGATGGCCAAGGGTGTCAAAATCGTCCAGTCGTTCCCGTCCGCATCCGGATTGAAGGCCATCATCGCCGACAACGGCAAGGAAAAGCGCCTGTTTTACGTGACTCCAGACGGGAAAAGCCTGGTCGTTGGCATGGTGTTCGACACCGCCGGGGAGAACGTGACGACGGCGGACATGAGCCGAGCGGGCGTTACCGACGTCGGCGGGGCGAAAACGCTGACGGACGCGCAACTGGAATCGATCTGGGCGCGCCTGGAGAAGCTGAGCTACGTTCCTGAAGGCAATGGCAAAAAGACCATCTATGTGCTCTTTGACCCCAACTGCCCGTACTGCCACCGCCTGTGGACGTCGGTCCGCAGTGCGGTCGCCGCCGGCAACGTGCAGATCCGCTGGCTGCCCGTCGCCATCTTGAAAGAGTCGAGCAAGGGCCTTGGAGCGGCAATCTATGCGGCGCGCAGTCCATCGCAAGCCCTTGCTGACATGGTGAACCGCCAGCTGCAGCCGGCCGCGATCACCGATGCCGCAAACAAGAAGATGGCCTACAACCTGTTGTTGCTTCGCGACACCGGTTACACTGGCGTGCCGACCATCATTTATCGTGATAACGGTAAGATCCGCACTGCGATGGGCGCTCCTACCGACGCGGAATTGGCGACGTTGCTGAGATAGAACAATGTTGGGTCACTTTGACTCACATTGCACTATCGTGGTATCGTTTTAACTTAAGGAAACACGATTTTCCTTAAGACAAGGTTGATGGGCGCATGTCTTTGAAAGCATGGAAATAATGGAAAACCCGAAAGAATTGTTTGACAGTTTCATCCAAACGACTGTTTCCGAAGCGCTGCTGGTCGACGCGATCGAGCTTTACGCGTCCCAGGAGATCGCAGATGAGACTGCGCGCGAGGACTTCATCGAACGCTACAGCGATGAGGAATACCAGCCCGTCGTGCGCAAGGCAGTTCTCGACGTCGTGGTCGCCGTCGTCGCCGCGCATCGCATCGACAATGATGCCGCCTACCGGATCGTCATCGACATGCTCGAGGTCGAGGAGCAGGACGATGTGGTGCGCGCCATGAAGCTGGCCATGCTGAAGAAGATGACCGACGATGCGGTCGACGACATGAATCCGGTCGAGGAGAAGCGCTTCCGCGAGCGGATGTCCTATGTCGAGAAGGACATCAACTGATTCCCTCGAAGGCCAGGCACTCCTGGCCTTCTTCTCCGACTATTGTCGGACAACACCTCCCCATAGACATTCACCTATCAAGTTTTCCCTGCGAAATCAAACGCTTGGGATGATTTCGCGCGTCTGTATTTCAACTTTCGTTAGACTATCTGTGCCGATGAACGTAAAATGAAAGTCACTGGTCGTTAAGCCAGGACTTTTATGGAGGTGCACATGTCGAACAATACCCAACCGGTCCAGAACCTCGTCGCCGAACCGGTCGATCCCAATGAAACCAGCTGGCAGGAAGTCCGGGAACTCGGCATCGAGCCGGAGCCGGCCGACATGGCCGCGGACGAGCCGGGCGATCAGCAGTAGGAGCGGTGCGATGGTCCTGATTCGCCGCTTATACACGCCGCCCGCACCCGCCAAGCCGCCGACCGGGGACATAGCCGATACGCGCGCGCCTGAGCCGGTGCCGGCACAACCCGCAGTAGCATCCCCGTCGCTGCCGGAGCCGCTGCCAGCGGCGCGGCCGCCACGCGGACGCGGAAAGGCTCCTGCCGCTGCCGCGCGCGACCACTACCAGGAAGTGACCGACACCCTCATCGAGGCGATCGAGAACGGCACCGCTCCCTGGCAACGTCCATGGGACGGTAGCGTCCTGTGGCCCATGAATCCGACCACGGGAAAGCCCTACCACGGCGTCAACGTGATGCTGCTCGCCGGCGAAGGCTTCCAGGACGGCCGCTGGTGCACGTACCAGCAGGGCCAGGGCAAGAAGTGGCAGGTGCGCAAGGGCGAGCGTGGCACGCGCATCTTCTTCTACAAGCCTTTCCAGAAGAACACCGGCGAGATCGATGTCGAGACCGGCAAGCCGGAAGTGCGCGTCATCCCCATCCTGAAGAGCTACACCGTCTTCAACCTGAGCCAGATGGACAACGTGCCGGAGGCAGACCCGAGCCGTGCGGCCCAGCACACGCGCGATGTGTCCGACCTGACGGTCCAGTTGTGCGAGGAGATCGTCGAGGCGGCCGGCGTCGACGTCGTACACGGCTACCGCCAGGCCTACTATACCCCGCGCGAGGACAAGATCTACATGCCCGAGCGTGAAACGTTCGAATCGGACGCCGCGTATTTCGCCACCCTGCTGCACGAGATCGGCCATTGGACGGGGCACGAAAGCCGCCTCAACCGCGAATTCAGCTTCAATCGAAAGGATCCGGCGTACGCGCGCGAGGAGCTGCGCGCCGAGATGGCCAGCGTGATGCTGTCGATGCGGCTGGGGATCCCGTCGAACATCGACAATCATTCTGCCTACGTCGATGGGTACTTGAAGCTGCTGCGCAGCGACAAGAAGGAAATCTTCCGCGCCGCCAAGGATGCGGAAAAGATGGCCCGCTACGTGCTGAGCTTCCATCCAGATTTCCGCGATGAGCTCGAAACTGAGCACCGAGACCAGATGACGGCCGCCGTTGCCGCCGGCGGTCCGGAGGAGATCTTCGACGCCTCCGACTTCGACTTCGAGCCGGAGATGCCAATGATGGGCATGCAGCCCTGAGACAGGAGAATCGATGATCAGCAAGGACAAGGCGTTGGCCAAGTGGCCGCGCGAAGCCACCGGCCAGCAGGGGCGCGTGGAGCGCTTCCTGGCCGTTTTTCCGACGTTGGAAAAACTGCGGGAATTCTGGGACGACACGCGCGAACTGTCATGGCCTGAAACCTACGGTTCGTCGCCATGGGAATTCGCGGGCTCGGTCGCCCACCAGATCTTCAACCACAAGGGCGTGCGCCCGATCCCCGGCCTGCTCGACAAGCTCAAGGACCATCGCGACGGCGGTCGGGCCGACGCCGGCCTGGCGCTCTACTACAGTGACCTGGTGCGCGCGATCCGCGCGATCGAGCTTGACATGATTCTCGCAGGCGACATGGCCCCGAACTTCGCGCTGGCGGCGTTCCGCGCCCTGTCGAAGGGTACGCTCTCCGGCGCGGTGCCGGTCACGATGGCCTCCGGCGCGACGCTGCACGAGGTCCGCTACTGCACGTTCGAGCAAAGCGGCCTCTACTTCGAGAAGGCCCCATTCTTCGCGGTCCTGCCGGGCGACGGCGTCGACCTGGTCGCCGGCGAGCTGCAGGTCTACGCCGGCCACTACCCCGACGACGCATGCGATCGACCCATCATGGCCATTCCGATGAAGCAGCTGCTGCGCGGTAGCGCCCAGCCCGATCTGACCGAGCTGGCGCGCGTGTTCCGCTATGAAGGCCTGAAAGGAGGCTATGCCTGGGGCGACACGCGCGGCGCGGACGGCAACCGCGGCGCAGAAACTCTCACGCACCTGGTGTTGCGCGGCCTGGCGAGGCGCACCGGCCACGACCGACCAAACCAGCTGGGCGGCAGCTGGCCCGAGGTCGAGGTTACGGCTGCCGGCATGCGTACGCTGATCGAGTCCGGGATGCTGCTTGAATCGCAAAAGGCCGCGCCACGTCCTACGGCAACTGCGAGGGGATCCTGGGGCGAATTCGAATTCGATGCCCAGACCGGAGCGGTGCTGGGGCCACTATACGGGACGGGGGCGGACAGCAGCGAATTCGACCCCGCTACAGCGCCGGTGCGCATCGACATCGAGGAACTAAAGTCAAGCTATCCGGACGAGGAGATTGCTGGCGGATCGTATGACGTTCTTGACCTCGGATTCATCACCGCTGCGGGGCAATATGCTGAACCGGACGAGGACTGGCGCGACGAATTCCGGGAGGGGCGCACGGCTGGGATAGCTATGTGAAAAAGCAGCTAACTGTTGTACACTTGGCCTTGTTGTTAGGCAACCTTTCATGAAGGTTGAGCATGCTCAAGGTCAAAGACAACGCCCTGGCACTACGGTATGCCAGGGCGTTTTTTGCATGAGATCTGAGGTGATACAGGCTGAAAAGTGTTGTCCGACTATAGTCGGACAACAGCATAGCGCGCGGGAGATTAGGAGCTGAAGCGGTGACGCAGCGTGTCCTTGGCGTCTTCGGCGGCACGGCGTACGTCGGCGATGCGCACCATGTCCTGACCTGCTGGGGCGGTGCTCGCGGTAGCCTGACGCGAGGCGTTGCTCACCTGCGATACAAGCGCTTTGAGGGTGGTAGTCATGGTGTTTTGCATGGGACCTCTGTGACAATTGGTGAGATTTAACTTCTATTATTTTATACTGTAGCATCCACATGTAGTGCACACTGTAGCAAACTTATTACAGCATGCATCATCGGTGGCAACGGGTCAATTCTAGCATAACTTTCGTTGTACTATAACAGCGAATCATCTTACAATACTTGTCAAATGGACGAAAACGTCGACGTATTCATAGTCGGTTTCAACACAACAAAGCACGAGGCTTACTTCGCTAGCCGTCGTGACAAGTTGTTGAACAGGGTCGCGCAAGGAGTCTATTTCCGGGCAGACAAGGATGCTGCAGTCCTCTTCGAGAAGTATGGGATTCGCTTAGCGAAACATTTTTTCCAGAAGGCGGCACTGACGCATTCGACTGCCTGGTACAAGCGACCGGTAGAGGGCAGGATCTTCGTAGGGGGCGAGTACCCCTACAAGAAGGCGATTGCTCCCTACGGTGGCGATTTCCGGATCGTACAGAGCATGGTGCACCCAAAGCTTGATGACGACCGGATGTACGAGCTGACGCGTTTCACGGATCCGTTTGGCGAATTCGAGATGCACTGTGCCACACCTGAGATGACGATCATCCATCTGATGGACGCCACGAAGCAGAACTTGGAAAAGCATCTGCCCGAGGCCGAGATGGAAGAGATCTTCGACCAGCTGCTCCACAAGTACAACGGCAAAGCCGGGATGTTGACGCAGCTGGAAGAGATAGCGGTTGCTGCAGATAAGCGGAACGAATTCGACAGGCTCCTGAAACACTTCTTTTTGCAACGAAAGCGAAGTTGAAAATGAGGTAATAGGATGCCCTCCTGGATTGATCTTTCCGCTCACCAAGCAGTTCTTAACGTCTATCAGTCCACCGCGGGGAAAGTGCTCATGCTTCGAGCGCTGACCCCTGATCACCCCCTCCCCGACAGCGTCACCGCCCTGGGATTCACGAAGAACGGCGACCACTACGTCCGCGACAATCTCCGGTTCACCCTGACCGAGATCCAGACGCATTTTCCCCAGGCGCGATCGCGGGAATTCAGCCCTTCCGAGATCTTCTTCCTGCCGCCCTCCTCCGCCCAGCCAACCCAGGCCGCCAACGACCCCGGGCGCACCGATCCCGCTCCCTGGCAGATGACCGCTGCCCAATGGTACGCGGCACGAACGGCGCTTCGCACTTCGCCCGCCGCAAGCGCGAGCGCCGAAGCCGAGCGCATCGGCAAGCTCGAGGCGCTCGCCTACGGCGTAAGCGAGTGGAAGCGCGCCCGCGCCCTCGCCGGCGACGAGGATGCGCGCAGCACGCTGGAGGAGCCCACTGCGCACATCGACGTCGTGCGCAAGGCGCTGGCGGAAGGCCACAAGGTCCCCTTCGAAGTGGTGTCCGAGTATTCCGAGCTGCTGGAGCCCGCCGCCGCGCCGGCGGCCGCCGTCCAGGAATCGGCCTTCATGCAGGCGCGCGCCGTCGCGCTGCAGGGGCCTGACAATCCCCGACGCATCGAGGCCCTCATCGCCGCGCTGGTGGCGACTAAGGGGAGCGTCTCGGCCGGGAACTGGGCCGAGCGCTTCACCTTCAATGTCGCCGTGCCGGACAGCGAGGCATCTCTGCTGACCCTGATGGAGAAGCACTTCCCATCGGAACAAGAGATGCGACAGCAGCTCCGGATCGACGCGATCGCGGAGCGGGAAGTCACGTCCTCGGTCGACTACAGCAGCCTGGCCGACCAGCAGCTGCAGGCGATGCAGGCGTTCGAAAGCTCGTTCGACCGCAGCACCGGCCCCCGGCTGGCCGACCTGCTCGCGCTCTCGCCTGACAGTCAGGTGGCGGCCGCGGTTGTCGCCTCCCAAGGGCAGGCACTCGACGCTGCGCGCGCCAACCTTGAACGCTACCAGGCGCGCGCGCGGACCCAGCAGGAAAACGTGGAGCGGATGGAATGGGAAAAGTTCGAACCGTTCCAACTTGGTCCCGTCAAGAAGCCCTCGCCAGGTCAGATCGGTTTCACCAAGACGTGGATCGAACAGGACAACGGCTGGTTCCAGGTTCGTCATGGAGACCGCCCGGCCTGGACGAACGGGCACCTGTTCGACCTGAGCGCGCCGCACTATGCAGGACACGAGAAGTTCCATAGCAGGCGACTCGACGGCAAGCCGCTCGGCGAACGCCCCGACATCGCACGCTTCATCGAGCTCGACACCACGGTCACCCTGCGTCCCGTGTTCGTGCAGCGTGGCTTTCACAAGGACCGCGACGCCGTGCTGTTTGCGCGTCCGGAAGGCGCGATGATTGGGATCGACAAGGTCTATTACGATTACCTGGTCAGCAAGCACCCGACCGCGTCCTTCTCCATCGCGGCGCAATGGGGCAACGGAGTACCGGCAGACACGATCGTCCAGGCCAAGGTCGACGGCGTCGTCGTCGCCGGCGTCATGCCGGTGCGCCTGTCGCCGGAGCTGACGCTCGACCTGGTGCGATCCAAGCTCGATCAATTCGGCGTGCGAACGGACGCCTCGGCCAGCACAGGCGAAGCGATCAACCTGGACGACGGCAAGCACCCCGGCGCGGACGTTCACGAACTCTCGTTCGTCTCCGCCCAGAAGGCAGGCGGCCGCCCGGCCGCCACGGCGTCGATCAGGATGTCCATCATCGGCGGCCGCTGGTACCAGGCCGTGGACAGTGCCCACAACCAGGGCAGCCACCTGTCGAGAAGCGGTCCGCTGACCTCGCACGGCCCGGGCTACGACACCCAGTTCGCCGCCAGGTTTGCCGCCTGCCGCGAGCTGGCCGCCAGCCAGGTCCACGTCGTCCAGGCAAACGACAGCGTGACTACGGACAAGCAGCGTGCTGCAGCCCGAGAGATGATCCGCTGGGCCGAGCAGGCGGCCCTGCCCGCGCATGGCGTCGCGGACGTCCAGGAAGGCCCCTACAAGGGCTCCAAACGCATCACGGCGACCGGAGATGGTCTGGCAGGCCTTTCGGCCCACGGCGCTACCCTAGAAGCGGCCACGCAGCTGCTGCTAGACCGGATCGAGCACGTCCTTTCTGGAGCGCAGCGGGAATGGCGCATGGTTGGAAAGAACGTTGACGGCCGGGTGATCGAGGAAGACCGCCTGGGCGTGCGCGCGATCGTGGAACGTGGCCAGCGGTGCGCCGAAACGGTGACCATGACGGCTTTCGGCCCCGTGGTCGACCTCGACCAGCGGGACATGCGCTTCCTGACCGCGGCCGAACTGAAGACGGACCGCGGCGACCGCGCCGACGTGGCGCATCCGGTGGCGGCCACGTCCTCCCCCTTTAAGGGCGAGGCGATCGCCGGCCACGTCGTCGACGCACTCGTCGATGGCGTGCCGGTGGCATTCGAGCGGCGCAAGGTTTCCAAGTACGATCCCCGGTCGAATCTCGCCGGCAAGTCATGCACGTGGGCCCGGGCCTATCTCGACGGCCAGTGGCGCAGCCTGGGCGAGCCGTGGACGCAGGCACGACCCAGCAACTCGGAGCTCGCGATCGCGATCGATTTCGCCCGTTCGAACGCGCCGGCCTTCGACGGCGACCAGGTGCTGGCCGAACTCAACATCCAGATCCAGGCGGAAAACGCCGGCGTCACAGATCCCCGCCACAAGCTGCCACTGCTCGACCCGGAGGTCTACCAGCTGAATTCCGTCGGACGCGACTCCTACGAGCTGCGCTTCAAGGATCCGGCGCAGCCTTTCCGCGCCGCGGTCGACTACCAAAGCCCCGGCGTCTATTTACCGTCTCGACAGGGCACGACTACTGGCCCGAAAACAACGCTGATGCACGCTTTGGCCTGGGCCGCCAGGGAAATCTCGTCATCGAAAGCCTGGTTCGACCGGACAATGCAAGAGCAGCGTTCGGATATCCCAAGGTATGACGTCGACGGCGACTCGTTCATGGCACTGTTCGGCGCGCCGGGCGATAGCGCGGCCACCCTGGACATCGTGCGCGCCTACTGCAGCAATCCCTTGGCCGATCCCGACACGCCGAGGTTCCGGAGACTCGATCCGATCAGTTTGCCGGCCACCTTCACGCTCCAGTGGGACGGAGAGAGCACTGTCTTCCTTTCGAGCTCACCGCTCGAGGGGCGGTTCCAGATTGCACTCCGTGTGCCGGAGGATGGCGAACCTGTCAGAGGCAGGCTCTGGGATGCCGCCGGCGCGCTGGCGGCCGCAGCGGCCAAGATCCGGGACGAGACAGCATGGGCGCTGGCCAAGGCCGGCCGCGACGATGCCGGCGAGGGACTTGACGCGCTGGCACAGCGGCAAGCCGAATTCATGCGTGCGCACGACCCCGAGCGGCACAGCGGGCTGGTGACCAGCATGCACCGGAATTTTGCGTTGGCCATGACGGACAAGAACCACCAGTTCCTGATCGGTTGGCTCGCGAGGCCCAAGGGGCAGAATGACCTCTCGAAGAAGTTCTTCAGCCAAGTCACCGGCGTCAAGCTCCCGCGCACCGCGACCGATATCCGCACGGCGATTTATGGCTGGGCCGGGATCGGCCCAGCCGACGGCAAGCGGATCGATGAGGAGAACAAGCTCAGGTCCGAGCAGGCCTATCTGGCCCGCGAGGCCGAGCGACGCATCGAGGAGGCCACGGCCGCCCTCGAACGCACGCCGGTTCGGCACAACGGAGTGGAGAAGTCGGCACGTCAGTTCCTGGACGACATCATCGATGCCGGCTTCGTGTCGCTGGAAACCCACAAGGTGGGCGCTGTCGATCGCTACCGCCTGGTGCACAAGGAGGAACGGCGCTCGTACCAGGTGTCAGGCAACATGGTCGACTACGCGCGAAACGTGTTAAGGGTCCGCGCCGAAAACACCCTGGACCAGGAGCTGGCGGAACCCGCGCCGGCGCTGCGCCCATCGTGAGCCGGCCGGCGGCGTGGTCAGTCGAGAAGCGACAGCTGCCTCGGATCCACGTCGGCCAGGCGCGCGGCCGCGAGGGCCGCGCTGCCGGACGGCGTCACCTCGTAGCGCATCTGCCCGTCGCACGGAGAGCAGGTCACGTGGCCACGTTCCAGCGCTTCTTTCAGGACGCGGCTGACCGCCAGTGCCGCGCCCTGGGACGGCATTTCGCGGTCGGGCCACAGCGCGAAGCCAACGGACGCGGTGCCGCAAATCGGTCCGCTCCGTTCAAGGAGCTGGATCAGCGAACGCTCGATCATCCGCACGGCACGCTCCCTACGCCAAGACCACCGAGTTCTTGCCGCCCCGCTTGGCGGCGTACATCGCCTTGTCCGCGCGCTGGAGCGCCTCGGCGAGCGCTTCCTGACGGCTCGTCGACGCCACCCCGATCGACAGCGTCACGCCCATCAGGTCGGCGTCGGCCGCGACCAGCCGCAGGCGCTCCGCAACCGCCTGGGCGTCCGCCAGGTCGGCCCGGGGCAGCAGGATGACGAATTCGTCGCCACCCCAGCGGCACGCCTGGTCGATCGCACGCACACCGCGCCGGATCAACTCGGCGAGGCGTCGCAGGACATCGTCGCCGGCGTCGTGGCCATGCGTGTCGTTGACACGCTTAAAATGGTCGCAATCGATCAGCACGAGCGCATTGGGACCCTCTTGTACCCGCTGGTATTCCTTCTCGAATGCGGACCGCATGAGCAGTCCGGTCAGCTTGTCGGTGCGCGCAGCCTCGTACAGCTCGTCGACCAGGCCGCTCAAGACATCGATCGAATAGGCATCCGAGCTGCCCGACTTCGCGATCCTTGTCACCATGTCGCGGGCGTGGTCAGCAGCGGCATCGAAGTCCATGCCATGGCGCAGGATGCCGTTCATGATGCCGAGCGAGAACGCGTCCCCCACGCCCATCAGGTTCTTCACCAGTGCCGACAGCCCGCTTGCCGGCGAAGAGCCCGCGCCTTTCGGCAGCGCGGCGGCCGAGGGCCCCAGCGCGCCGCAGTCGCGCAACAGCGACAACGTGCGGTCGACCAGGTCCCGATCGCCTGTCTGCTGCAGCAGCGCCGCCCTGCCCTTGTCCAGCGTCGGCAGCGCGTCGAATTCCAGATCACGACTCGCGTCGTCTGCTGCAAGCCCGTTATGCAGACGAAGCAGTTCCATCACGTGCGGGGCAGTAGAAATCAGATTGGTTTGCGTTTCGTTCTTCATGAGCGGGCCCAAGGTTGGTAATTCGAGTATAGGTGCACTTGTGCACCATCGCAAGAGCAACTACGCCGAGCGGGCCGGAGCCGCCTCGGCCGACGATCCCAGCTCGTCGACCAGCATTAGCTCGTCACAGTCGGCGCACTTCACCCGCAGCTTGGGCTTGCCCCAGACGCTGACGGAACATCCCGGGCAGGTGTACTTGTCGCGGTTGCTCCTGTTGGTACCGGTCGGCCTTTCGACGAGGCCTATGCCCGGATGCAGCTGCGCCAGGGACGTCGTACTTGCGGCTTCGAAGGTGCGTATCGACGGCGTCTCGTTTGCCTCATCGGATGGCGCGGAATCCTCGCTGGACCCCGAATCGTCGAGCGCACCGGCCGCGTGAAATGCGGCGATCGAGCGCGGTGGCGCGATCGGGTATCGATCAAGCCAGGAGATCTGGAACCCCTGCGCGAGCAGCTGCGAGGTCGCGAGCTCGAACCGCCCTCCCGGTATCGCGTAGTCGGCCACCTTCTGCCCGGTGCGCTTCCCACCAGGCAGGCCGGTGTCGGTCGGCATGAGGCCCACGTTCTCCATCTTGTCCGCCCATTGCCGGTCGTGGTAGCAGGTCCGGCTGGGCTTTCCGTGGTGGTACTGCCATTGGTGCACCATCTCGTGCACCAGCGTCTGAAGCACCTCGAGCATCGGATACAGCGGGAAGTACTCCGGGTTCAGGGCGATCTCGTCCGACCATGCTCCCGTGCCCGGGTTCCGGAAGCGCTGGTACGAGAAGTACCCCATCGTTCGCCGTTCGCGTTGGAAGGTCAGGATGCATGACGGCAGCGCGCCTTCGAACAGGTGGTCATTGTAGAAATCGTACGCGGACTGAAGTTCAGCGTAGGCGACCTCGGTAGGCCTCGTGGATGTTTTCGCTGTCAATTGTATTGCACAATACAAAGTGTCGATGAGAAGAAGGCGGCCGGTTGGCCGCCTGTCCTTACAGCTGCTTCTGGCCAGCGCCGGTGGCCTTCACCACGCCTTTTTTGGTGAAGCGGATCGACAGGTTCTTCTCGCTCATCGTGCTGCCGAACATCGCGGCGAACGGAACGAACGCAGATCCCTTCAGGTTCACGTTCTGGTACATCCAGACCTGCTCCCCGTTCTCCTCCGTCTGCACGTAGCTGGGCTTGCCCAGCAGGGATTCGACGTCCTTCGTGGTCGACTTGCCGACCTCGACCGCGGCAACCTTCTTTTCGTCCGCGATGGACGGATTGCCGTAGTTGGTGGCGCAGCCGCCCAGCAAAGCCAGTCCCAGGCATGCGGCGATCAGGGAGTTCGAGAGTTTCATACAGGTCCTTTCAAGGGATTAGTGCTACTGGTTGATAAGCTTTTTTAACGGATCGCCAGGCGTGAACTTCACCACCTTGCGCGCCGGGATGTCGACCTTGTCGCCGTTGGATGGATTGCGCCCAACCCGCGGCTCACGCGTATCCACATGAAAGCGGCCGAAGCCGACAAAACCGATCCGTCCTTGCGATGCCAAGGCATCCTTGATACCGCTGAACAGCGTCTCTACGATCTCATCGGCCTGGGCGCGCGGGACGCCGTGCTTTTCGGAGATCAGTCGGCTCAAAACCGCTTTACTCATGGTCGTGCTTCCTTTCGGTAGTTGCGCGTGCGGCCGCGGCCGCACGCATGGGCTATTTCTTGCGTTCCTGTTTTTGTGCGATCGCGCTCTTGACGGCATCCACCCCAGCTACAGGGCTGTCCGGCGTCAGCTGCTTGATGTCCCGACTGCTGCAACCGTTCCATTCGAGGACCTCCTCCAGGCTTGGATACCGCTTCCCAGTCTCGCTGCTGAACTTTCGCACAGTCGCGTCGAATGACAGCAGCAGCGCGCGGATCATCACCGCCTGCTGCTCCTGCTTGCTGGTCGCCAGAGTAGGCACCTTGAACATCAGAGACAGGCGGCCGAAGTCGATCGCGCTGTCGCCAGTCAACGTGCAATTGAGCTTCAAGTTTTCTGCTGCGTTCACGGCCATCCTTTCGCGTAATAACCATTAATACGGTTTAACACCACGGATAGCATTGTCATTGTCCCACACGCACTATCCGCTCACAAGCAATCGCCTGTATACAAGGCAATTTCTAGCCCAACGTCCGAATATAGTACAACAAAAGTTGACTTCATGACGATCATCGTATTAAATCACACAATGATAGTCAAACGAAAGTAATTTTCTTGTTTTGTTATTACCGCGTATTACGGGGCCCCCCCCGGACGCGACACTATGAAAGGGCGGACATGCCTCGCGATCTCATCACGCACACCAAGGAAATCAGGCACTTCCACTTCTGCTGCGGCCTCGGCGGCGGCAAGAAGGGATTCAACAAGGCCAAGCCACAGGTCAACGGCCTGGCAGGCGTGTTCCGCTGCATCGGCGGCATCGATATCGACCCTGCCGCGATCCGCGACTTCGACCGCGCAGGGCCGGGCCGCCCGGGCACGGTGATGGACCTGTTCACCCGCGCCCAGTACATCGCGTTCCACGGCAAGGAACCGCCGCGCGACTGGAAAGAGGCCACGGCGGTTGATATCCGCCGCGCCGCCGGCAACGAGCACCCGAACATCGTGTTCATCAGCTCGCCGTGCAAGGGCGCGAGCGGCCTGCTCAGCGAGACGCTCAGCCTGACGCCGAAATACCAGGCCTTGAATGAACTGACGCTGCGCTGCATCTGGCTGATGTGCGAGGCCTGGGCCGACAATCCCGTCGACCTGATCGTGTTCGAAAACGTGCCGCGGCTGGCGACCCGCGGCCGCCATCTGCTGGACCAGATCAACCAGCTGCTCCAGCGCTTCGGCTATGCCGTGGCTGAAACGACACACGATTGCGGCGAGCTGGGCGGCCTGGCACAGAGCCGCAAGCGATTCCTGCTGGTCGCCCGCCACATCGAGAAGGTGCCGCCGTTCCTGTACGAGCCCGAAAAGAAGCAGCTGCGCGCCGTCGGCGACGTCCTTGGTCGCATGCCCTTCCCCGGCGACAGCGCGGGCGGGCCAATGCACCGCGTCCCGCGCCTGCAGTGGAAGACTTGGGTTCGCCTGGCGTTCGTCGAAGCCGGCAGCGATTGGCGGTCCCTGAACAAGCTGGCCGTCGAGGATGGCCACCTGAGCGAATATCTGATCGTTCCGGAGATGCGCAACGACGCCTTCGGCGTGCGCGACTGGACCGCGCCCAGCGGCACGGTAACCGGCAACGGCCGCCCCGCCACCGGTGCATTCTCGATCGCGGATCCGCGCCACTTCGGGCCCGCCAAGCACAGCAACGAATGCCGCATCGGCGAATGGACGGAGCCGGCCAAGGTCGTCTCCAGCGCCCACGGCACTGGCCAGTGCGTCGCCGATCCGCGCTTCGATTCCGGCACCTACGACTGCGGCCAGTACGGCCTGTGCGGCTGGGACCAGTCCATAGGTGCCGTGATCAACGTGAAGTCGCCCGGCCAGGGTACCTTCGCGGTCCAGGATCCGCGCCCGCCCGCCGGGCCGCTTTTCAGCAAGTACGCGGTCACTCGGTGGGACAAGCGCACCGGCACCGTCATCGGCGGGGATGATCAGGGCGCGTACGCCGTCGCGGACCCGCGCTCCGGGACCGGCTTCGGCGGCGCAGGCAAATACCTGGTCACGCCCTTCGCCGCGCCAGCCGGCGTCGTCATCGCGGAAAGCACGACGGGGCACGGCGCGTTCGCCGTGGCCGATCCGCGCACGAGCCTGGACCGCAAGAGCGGCGACGCCTACCTCACTGGTGGCCACTACGGCGTCATCCCCTGGCAAAGCCCCAGCGGAGCCGTCAGCGCGGCCGCGGGCTACGACAACGGGCGCTGGTCGGTCGCGGATCCGCGCATCGACGCCGCGCCGGCCCTGCCGGCAATGAACGACAAGGTGATCGCGATGATCCGCGCTCTGGACGGCACCTGGCACCGTCCGTTCACGACGCTCGAGCTTGCCGCCCTGCAGTCGCTCATCGACCCGGACGAATACTGGTCCGACGATCCCAAGATCCAGGCCGAGATCGACCGCGCCAACGGCGGCCGCCCGTTCGAGCTTGCAGGCGCGAGCGACAGCGCCTGGCGTGAACGGATCGGCAACGCGGTCCCGCCGGATGCGGCCGAGGCCATCGCCGAGGTGATGGGCACCACGCTGCTGCTGGCCTGGTCCGGCGAAACCTTCGTTCTCAGCGCGATGCCGATCTGGGTCCGCCCGGTCGCGCTCGCCCTTTCAGTGGACCAGGGGCAGCCGAATGCTTGACCTTTTCGCGACCTGCGCCGACGCCGCCGGCGGCGAACTCGAACACCGCCTGGCCATCGAGGCCCTTCACCGGGCCACGGCCATCTATACCGCCGAGCCGGTCGTCGAGCGCCTGCTCGCGCGGATCGACTGGCCGGCTGGAACGCGCACGCTGGCGGACCCCAGCTGCGGCGACGGCGCGTTCATCGTCGCCGCCATCGCCAAGGCGCTGCGCGCCGAGCGATTGGACGATGAAGCGCTGTGCTCGATCCTGGCCGGTTGGGAGGTGCATCCGGACGCATGCACCCAGGCGCGCGCACGGGTGGCGGCGATGCTGGTCAGCTTCGGGCGTCCCGCCGCCCAGGCGGCGAGCACCGCCGCGCGTATCATCCGGCACGCGGACTTCCTCACCGACGGGCCCACGGCCCCGAGCTACGACGTCATCGCCGGCAACCCGCCCTATCTGCGCTGGGTCAACGTGCCGGAGCTGCTGCGCGCGCTCTATATGCGGCACGTGCCGCCATACGCGACCAGCGACATGCTGCACAGCTTCCTGGACCGATGCGTCAGCGCGCTGCGCCCCGGCGGCGACATCGTCCTCGTGACCTCGGACCGCTGGCTGTTCAACGCCGGCGCGGCCAAGCTGCGCAGCGCGCTCGGCCAGTCGGTCGGACTGCATCATCTCGAACGACTCGACGCGCGGTCGACGTTCTACCGTCCGAAGCAGCGTCGTGCCGGCACGCCGCCGCGCATCCACCCGGTGGCGGTGCATCTGCGGCATGGGACCGGCATGGCCTTGACCCAGCAGGCGATCTTCCCTGGCGTCGAGCCCGGCCGCTACGATGGCTATGCCAAGCTGGAGGACATCGCCACCGTCCGCCTGGCTCCCTGGCTGGGCACGCCTGGCGTCTTTGTTCTGGACGCCGCCGGCGCGGCCGCGTCCGGAATCCCTGCTCGCCACCTGGTGCCCGCCATCGACACCGACGACATCGTCGCGGGTCAGTTGCGGCCGGCGACGCGCTTCGCGATCGCGACCTCGCCGACCGAAACGCCCTGCCCAGAGATCCTCGCCCATCTGGAGCGACACATGCACCGCATGGCCGCGCGCGGCCGCCGCGCCACGCCATGGTTGCCGCCCGAGTCATTCCATCGCCTCGACCTGTCCGGGCCGAGCCTGCTCGTGCCGCGCATCGCAAAGGAGCCGCGCGCCACGGCGGTACCGCCGGGCCACCTGCCGATCAACCACAACCTGAGCATTGTCTGCGCGGATGCCGCCACGCTGGCCTGGATCAGCTGGGCGCTCGCGCGGCCGCTGGCGGCACAGTGGGTGCGCGAGCATGCTGCACCGCTGGAGAACGGGTACTACAGCTTAACCACCACCTTATTGCGGCAACTACCCATCGAGCCGCTGCCGGCCGCCGCCGACGGGTCTGCGGGGGCGGCCTGACATGCGTGAACAGCTCGACCTCTTCCATCACGTCGCCGGCGCATACGCCGACGCCTCCGGAACATTGGACAACGCCACCCTGTACAGGGCTGTGGCCCAGCGTGCCGGCATCGCCGAGCGCGAGCTGCACGCGAAGGTTCCGATCGGATCGGCCGGCGCGCCCCGCAGTCCGTTAACGCGCAAGATCCGCTGGGTCCAGCAGACCCTCAAGCAGCTGCGCGTCATCGAGCGCGTCGACGGCGAGCGCGGGATCTGGAAGCTGACCGAGCGCGCCGGCAAAGATCTCGACCGCGTGGCGGCCGGCGTCAAGCTGGTGGCATTCCACACGGAGCTGGGCGTGGCCATCTGGAGCCGCCACCAGGACGTGTTCGCCAACATGGGCGAGCCGATCACGCTGTGCGTCAGCTCACCGCCCTATCCGCTGCGCCAGGCCAGGGCGTACGGCAATCCGGATGAGGCTGCCTATGTGGACTTCATGTGCGAGGCGTTGGAACCGATCGTGCGCCACCTGGTACCGGGCGGCAGCATCGTCCTCAACGTCAGCAACGACATCTTCGAATCACGATCGCCGGCCAGGTCGATGTACCTCGAACGCCTCACCCTGGCCCTGCACGACCGGCTGGGACTCGCGCTCATGGACCGCATCCCGTGGGTCAACCTGAGCAAGCCGCCGGGGCCGACCTATTGGGCATGCGTAAACCGCGTCCAGCTCACGACCGCATACGAACCGATCCTCTGGTTCACGAACGACCCGCTGCGCGTCCGGTCCGACAATCGCCGTGTACTGGAGGAGCACACCGAGCGGCACCGCAAGCTGATGCTGGCCGGCGGCGCGCAGCGGGTCGCCGAATACGGCGACGGCGCGTACAAGCTGCGCCCGGAATCGTATGGACGGATCACCGAAGGCAAGATCGCGCGCAACGTGCTGCAGCGCGGCCACGCCTGCCGCGATACCTCAGCTTATCGCCAGCACGCCCAGGCCCTCGGCCTGCCGTTGCACGGCGCGATGCAGCCGACCTCGATCCCCGACTTCTTCATCCGACTGCTGTCCGAGCCCGGCGACCTGGTCACGGATCCGTTCGGCGGCTCCACGAAGACCGGCCTGGCGGCGCAGCGCCTCGGTCGACGCTGGATTGTCACCGAATGGATCCTGCAGTATCTGCGCGGCGCTGCGGAGCTGTACCGGGGCTTCCCGGGTTTTCAACTGAATCCCGCCTTGGCCGCCGTCGGCGCGCGCCGCGGCTGAACCACTTTCACCACCAACCAGAAGGAGTAATACCGTGGCATCCGTAAACAAAGTCATCATCGTCGGCAATCTCGGCCGCGACCCGGAAATACGCTACATGCCGAGCGGCGACGCTATCGCCAACATCGCCGTGGCCACCTCGTACAAATCGAAGGACCCCAACACCGGCGAGCAAAAGGAGAAGACCGAATGGCACCGCATCTCGTTCTTCGGCCGCCTGGCCGAGATCGTTGGCCAGTACATGAAAAAGGGCTCGTCGATCTACGTGGAGGGCCGCCTGCAGACGCGCAAGTACACCGACAAAGACGGCATCGAACGCTATGCCACCGACATCGTCGCCGAGAACATGCAGATGCTGGGAGGTGGCCGCCAGGGCGGCGAACCAGACCAGGCAGACGGCGGCCGCCCGGCTGCGCGGCCGGCACCGACTCCCGGGGCCGCAGGTGGTGCGGGCGCGCCCAATTTCTCGGACATGGACGATGACATTCCGTTTACTGTTGCGGTTCACTCGATCGACGTGCACGCGTCCGGCCTGGCGCGCCGGATGTCCCGTTACGCCTGACCTATTGCACCAGGCCCCTTGCCTAAAAGCCCCGCAAGGGGTCTGGAAGCCTCGCCAAGCCGCGATCGCCATCCTGCCCACCCTACCCCACTTGCAGACGCCTTTTCGCAGCGCCCTGGCTCACATCGGTTAGTTGCAAAATGGTTGCAGCAGCTCCGCCATAAAACGTCTGCACTACAATCACAAACTCGACAACGGAATATTGAAGCATGTCCTCAAAGACCATCCTCCGCGCTCACACGCCCAATACAACTGACTTCATTCGCTGCATTTCGGCCTACGCCAACGCGCCGTATACCGTCGAGGTGCGGCTGTGCACTACCCAGCGCTACGTCCACGAGTCCGAGCTGCCGACACCAGACTTTACCCTGCTGCAGAACAGCCCACTGCTGCTGGCCGTCGCAGTCGTCAAGCTGCCAGCGACCTCTGCGCCAATCTACATCGTCATCGACTACCCGGGCCTAACCATGCAGCGCGACAACCGGGCAACCGAGATCCGCGACCTGGTCGACCAGCTGCTCGCCGGCGCGGCCGCGAAGTTGCATTACGGTCTACAGCCGATCATCCCGACGTCACATCTCACTGCTGACGCGGCGGCGGGCCAGCTGCTGGGCTGCGACTACGCGCAGCTGACGCCGGAGACGCGCGACGACTTCCTGCGGCGTCTCACGTGAAGCGCCTGGCCCTGCCGCTGGCGGCCATCACGACGCTGGCCGCGTGCGGCCGCGCGGCCGTCGACAAGCCGACCGCCGCCTCGATCGAGCCTATCGTTGTCGTGCGGCCCAGCGCGCCGCCGCCGGCGAACTTGCCCGCGCCGCGGCCGACGCAGGTGGCTCCTACGCCCCAGAGCGGAACCAGCTTCCAATTCGCATATGTCCAGACGCTATTACTCAATCCGATAGGATATCGCCTGGTGCAGAACGACGCCTGCGCTCCCCAGGTCAACCTCGCGATGTCGGCATACCAGGCAACCAACGTCGCGCCGGCGTTGCGCGCGGCGCGGGTGCACGAGGCCCTCCTGCACGGCTACCAGGCTGGCTGTTTCGTTCCGAAAACGGCCGTGGAACTCCTGCCCACGCGAGTGCGCGAGTACTGGTCGAGCAATCGGGCAAGGCTGATCCAGTCGAAGGAATGCGGCCCCTACACGGCTGCGGCCGACGCCGTCGCGATGTCCGGGGCCGCGGAATCGGAACGGATCTACCAGCTGACGAGGATGTTCAGCGATGCTGCCGCACGAGGGTGCATGCGTCAGCAGGAATCCGGCACCGCTGCCAATTAAGCCATCAGCGCGGGCTCGCCAAGGGGAAGTTGCCGGGCTGGCCCGCGCTCAGTTGCATGCGCGCGCCGTGCAGCTCGTCGCCGCGCCTGAAGATCCGGAGCGCCTCGGTGGACTGGCTGACCCGCACCCTGTCGCCAAACAGCCTGGAAGGTCCGTACCAGACCGGCCCCTCCAGCACTTCAACACGGAATTGGCCGAGCGGCAGCGACGTGGCCACCTCGCCGCCCGGCGCGACGAGCAGCGACACAACCGGACGCGCGCTGCCCGAGTCATAGACACGCACCAGGTAGCCGGCGACGGCCGCACGCTTGCTCTGGTCGGCGCGCACGACGAACGGCGCGTGCAGGGTCGGATCGGACGGAGCATCCTCGCGTGAGAGGATGCCGCTGGCCACCGGCTGCACCGCGCGCGGCTCCCTATCAAGAGCGACAATGGCAACGATGCCGACAAGCGACAGCGAGAGGATCCAGTGCCAGACTCCCCAACGATGACCTGGCGCGGGGCCATGGTCGCGCGCAGCCTCACGCCGGAACTGCTTGGGTGAATAGACGGCCTGACGCACCTTGGCGTCGCTGTCGTAAGGCATTCTTGGGGCCACTGCCCATCTCCTTTTTTTCGCCGCACGCGGCACTTGTTAATTATTCCCGTGACGCGTCACGGGAATTAGCGGTTCCAGGTAAGCGTCCATTGTCGGGTCTCGACTACGGCGTCGAGCGGAAGGACGATGCAATCGAAGCGCTTTCCCTTCATCTGCAGAACCTGATAGCGGCGACCGGTGCGAGTCACCAGCTCGTCGCCGACCTCGCACGGCTCGCTGCCGTACCAGGTCACCCGCAGGGTTACCGGATCGTAGGGAGCCTTCGGCATCTTACTGCTCGGCGTCAGGCTCTTCTACTGGGACCACCGAAAGGCCGATCCGATAACGCTGGCCTTTTTTCGTCGGCATAGCCGCGGCGAGCTGCCGCAAGGCGGCAGCCGGCTGCGTACTCTCCATACTGGTGCACGTGCCGCCCTGGTCCACGCACTCCTCCATCGGAGACGGCTGACGCGATGACGATACCGGCTGCAGAGGCGACAGCGGCACCATGCCGTCCTGGAGATAACTCGGCACAGCCGTGCGCGAGCTCGGTCTGGCAGGCCCGCCCAAATTCGCCACGACGACCACCGCGGCTACAATCAGAGCTCCACCGGCGATCCACGGCCATTTCCTGAAACGCATCACGGAAATTTGCGGCACTTCGGCGATCTTCAACGCGTCTTCATCTTCCGAATTCCGGGCAGCGGGCGTGGCGGCCGCAGGTGCCGCGAACCGCTCCACCCACGAATGCAGGTCGACCTTCAGCTGATCCCAGCGCTCGGCACCCAGCATGCGTGACGCCTCGTGATCGGTCAGGCCGAGCGTCTGGATGACGGCGACGGGAATGCCGATCCGCACCTCTGGATCGATTTCATTAAAGTGGACGCAATGAAGCGCGCGAAGCCCGGCGTAGTGGACCGATTCCTTACCAAGATGCGCCGGCAGGTCCATCGCAATCCGGAAGTCGCCCATGGCGTACAGCACCCGATCGAGGTCCAGGATACTCAGATAGTCCGATGCGAGGAGTTGCCTGACCTGGTCAGCGAATACCGCCTGGGTCCAGTCCAGCGCATCCGCGATCGTGATGCTGCGCTCGTTCATTGATGTCATTCGTCGATCTGCCTTCAGGGTTTCATGGTGATGCGGTCTTCGCAGGAGGCTTCAACGTCCTCCCGGTAGCTTTCCTCGGCCGCCTCGTATCGGCCATCCTGCTTCCAGTAGCCAATCGTGGGGAGCGGAAACTGGTCGCCGGCGATCGACTCTCGGCCCGAGTAGCGCTCGACCCATTCCGCGGCCTCCTGCACATCGAAGCGGTCGATGCCGGCCAGCAGCTGGCGGACGTCGGCCGGTGCACTCACGGACAGGTCGGAGCGCGTCACCTTCCCATCGGCCAGCGAGACCACGAGCGTGTAGTCCTGGCCCGTGACCGTGATGTGGTCGCCTTCGCCCTCGGCGATCGCGCCGCTGGCGCGCCGGCGGCAAACCGCCACCAGCTCGTCGACCGACACATCCCCGAGGATATTGGTCCCGTCGATCTCCACCCCCAGCTGCTGCTCGACGTCGCGCAGCGCATCCCAGAACTGCTGCTGCAGCTCCTTCGCTTCGTCGAGCGTGGCCTCGATTGACGCCAGGTCGATATCGCTGCGCTTGGCCTCGGCCAGAAGCACTTGCGCGCTGTGCGCCGCCAGGTCGTCGGTCGATACCAGCTCGATGCCCAGCATGTTCTCCAGGTGCTCCAGACTGTCCCAGAAAGTCGGCTGCAGCTCGGCCGCAACCCGCAGCGCTTCGGCTGCCCGTACCATGTCCAAACCGCTCTCCTTGTTCATGCCGCCGCCAGGCTGTCGCCGTGCAGCAGCTTCTTCGCCATCTCTTTCTCGACCGACTTGGGATCGGGCACCCCGTCCGCCAGCAGGTCCTGTTCGATCCCTTCCTTGTGCTTCAGGAGCTCAACGATCTGCTCGTCGATCGTACCAGTAATCACGGGGATCACGACCGTGACCAGGCGCAGCTGACCGTTCCGGTATGCGCGGTCCTCGGCCTGCCGCTTGATCGCGGCGGTCCACGGCAGCGACGCGAAGAACACGTAGTTCGCCGCCGTCAGATTCAAACCCACGCCGGCCGCGGCGGTCGTTCCGATGAAGACGCGCGTGTTCGGGTCCACCATGAAGGCGTCCACCGCGCGTTGCTTGCGGATCGGCGTGTCCTCGCCAGTGAACTTGACCGCCTCGATTCCCGCCTTGGCGAACTCCTCCGCCAGATAGGCGACCGAATCGGTGAATTCGCAGAACACGATCACCTTGTCATCGGACTGCAGGGACGAGATGGTGTCGACGAGCCAATCGGCCTTCGCGCGTTCGAGCATACGCCGCAGCTTGCCGATCTTCACCAGGGCGATCTCGTCCGGGTCGGCCAGCACCTTCCGGTACTTGGCCCGCTCGTCCTCGCCCAGGTCGACGTACTGCACTTCGTGCGTCTTGCCCTTCAGGTTCTTCAGCACGTCCTTGCGCCGGCGCAGCATCCACTCGGAGACGCGCTCCGACAGCGCCTTCCGAAGCTCGGGCTTGCCGGCGAACTCCTCAAGGAACTCGCCGACAGGCACACTGCCGATCGGATGGCCGGACAGGCGCAGCAGCGAATGCAGTTCGCTCTCCCGGTTCAGGATGGGGGTAGCCGTCAGCAGGAAGCGGCGATCGATGTGCGGCGCGAGAAGGAAAGCGTTGCGCGTGCGCGCCGACTGCGGCTCCTTGAGGTAGTGCGCCTCGTCGACCAGCATGACGCGGAACTTCAGCTGGCCGTCGTTGATCGCCTGCACGATGCCGCCGAGCCGCTCGTAGCTGACCACCACCCAATCCGCGCCCGCAAGGTCTTGCTCACCACCGGCGATGACCACCTTCGCGTCCGGATCGACCTGGCCGATCTCCCGCTGCCAGTTGATGCGCAAGTTGGCCGGGCAGACGACGAGAGCCGCGCCCGGGCCCGTAACCATGCGCGCGGCCACAGCCGCCTGCCGCGTCTTGCCCAGGCCCATGTCGTCGGCCAGCAGCGCACTGGAATAGCTCAGCAAGTGCCGGACGCCGGCGACCTGGTAGTCGTACAGCCCGTATGTCGACTCGGCGGCGGCAAGCGCCTTCTCGTCGACCCACAGCTTCTTCAGCGGCGTCGCCACCACCGTCAGGATCGCGTTCTCGCCTTCCGCGTCGCCGGTCCGGCGCGCGCCCGGCTCCGGCATCATGCCGCCGACGCTCACGCCCGGGCGGTCCCCGCCGGCCATGGTGGACAGCTCCTCGAGCACGATCTCCTGCTGGTGCACGTAGATATGCTCGCGCCGCACCGCAGCGACGCTGGCCAGCACGTCGAGGATGGCGGGAAGGTCGGCGCGCAGCCGCCATGCGCCCTTATTCTTCAGGAAGCTGCCTTGGAGGTTCTGCACGGCGCGAAGCATGAGCTGGTCGAACTTCGACATGCAGACGAAACCGCCCCCGCGCACGGGGAACAGCTGGACGTCCAGGCCTGGAGCGAACAGGTCCGGATCCGGGGCCGCGAGCGCAGCCTTCAGCTGCTGCGCCGCGGCACTGACGTCAAGGGTGACGTCCTTGGGCAGCAGCGCGGCGAGCGCGGCGACGAACTCGCCCGTGATGCGCGAGCGCTCGAACACCCACATGCGCCCGTGCGGGAACCAGGTGCCCTCGCGCTCGCGGAAGAACGGTGCCGCCCACGGGGCGAAGACGGTCGAAAGCCCCACGCGCGCGCCGTCGGAACGGATCGCCTGGATCAGCTCACGCGAGGCCTTCTTATAGTTTGCCAGCTTCATCTACCGCAGCACGCGATCAGGGCTTCATGCTGCTGCGCTCGCCCACCGTCGGCGCGGCTACGGCCTCGATCAGTTCGGCGGCGCGCTCCGGATCGACCTCCGCAGGCCACACGCTGGCGTATGCCTCGGCCACCCTGCCGTCTTGCTGCGGGATCTCGTGGAGATCATCCGTGTCGGTGCAGTCCTCGGTGTCGTAGTCGATCACCGACACCTGCAGCGGGGTTGCTGACAGCGCACCTTGTATCAGGCCGCCCTCCATCCATACGACCACGTGGGGAACTTCGACCGGCTTCGGGTCCAGATCACGCAGCGCGGCAGCAGTCTGCCACAGATCATCGCCCCAACCGATCAGGCCGTGCCAGGTGCAGTACTCGTTGAAGATCTCGCGCATGGTCATGCCGGCGATCGCGGTATCGGTGCGCTCGCGATTGCGCAGCGCGGCCAGCACGCTGGCGGGAAGTTTTGTTACGTCTACCATCACCACTCCTTGTCAGCGCATGCCCATCGACGGGCGCTCCGCGCACTCCAGCTCCGCGGATGCCTTCAGCAGGCTTTCCGCGGTCTCATAGAACACCTCACCCAGCGCAGCCAGGGCCGGCGGGATCTCGACCACCTGCGACGTACGGTAGGAACCGTCTTCGGCACACGAATACCGATCCTCCTGCGCGTCGTCCTCGTTCGAATGCGAGTGCAGGTACAGCTCATCGCTCGATCCGCCTTCCTGGACGAGCGCAAACGCCGGTGCGGCGGGCTGCTCCAGCGCGGCGGCATCCGCCGCGGCGACACTGAGCACGACGCCATCTCCGTCGACCTTGAACGAGAAGTCCTTGCCGGCCAACGCGAGCTGAATCGCAGTGGCCAGGCCGACCGCCTTATCGGCGTAGCGCACCGGCGTTTGTTGGCACGAGGCCGCCTTCGCGAGCAGCCGGTCGATCCCTTCGTCATCCAGCGAGGAGAACACGAGACCGCCGTTGGTGGCGATTTCGTGCACATCATCGGACCGGTTCATCGGGTCGCCCATTCCCTGCTGCTTGTAGAGGGTAAGCGCAGCCAGCACCGTAGCGTGCTCGGCCTCGTTGAGCGCGAGGGCGGCGTCCAGCTCGATCGGGTCATCGGTGACGCCTGCGGTAACTTCCTGGGTATTCATGCAGCCTGAACTCCTAAAGGTGAACATTTATGGGGTGCGCGCGATGCTGGTTCACCATCAATAACATCAACACCCGACCAAAAAATCCTTTGCGCCTACAAGCCTGGACCAGACGTCCGGATGGCCATGCTTGCGAGAGCATCGTCAAGACCTTCTCCCGACAGCACCCGGGCCCACAGCTGGTCATCGAGCTCCTGGCTTTCCAGCTCTCGCCATACATCGCCGTCGATCACGAGCCCTTCTTCGCTGTCGCCTTCGCCAACTGTCACGACCACGGATTCGGTCTCCTTGTCAGGCTCATGCGGCGACCACACGATCCGCGACGACGCCAGCTTGCCGTCCGTCGCCTGCGTTACCGTGAACCGGCCCTCGCACCGGTCCGCCGTCAACATCGTCACCCCGATCTGCCGCCGCGCAGGGCTTGCCTGGCCGCCGTCTGCCACCGAATTCGATTCCGTCATCACATTCCCCTTCCGACACCCGCGTTTTTCTGTGCACCAGATTGCGCTCCGCGATCGCGTCCACGCGTTTCGGGATCCACATGGGGAACCGTGCACATCGCCCCATTACGCCAACCAAAATGCTCCTGCGGCACCGAATGTTCTTTTCGGCTTTTGCCAAAACACACAACAACGACACCAGTCCCAATAGGGGATTACGATCTCGCCACGTGGATATTCTCCGATCGCGCAATCACCTGCTCCTGCAATCCAAACTGACGGCTCGCGCGGACCTTCTCAACGATATCCGCCCGCAAAGCAGCACCGAACGCAACCTCCGGCACCGTCGGCTTCCCAAGATAGAACCCTTGCGCGTACTCCACGTTCAGGTCCCGCAGCGCCTGCAGCTTTTCCGGACTGTCGACGTGCTCGGCGATCATCGCGCCGCCGTATTGCTGCGTGATCTCGCGCAGCGCCGCGATCTCGCCGCCGGTCTTCGCCAGGTCGTCCACCAGGTTGTAAGAGAGCTTGAGATATTCCGGCTTCAGTATCTCGATCAGCTGCACCGTGAAATGCCCCGTACCGAAGTCATCGATCGCGATCTTGGCCTCCAGCAGCCTCACTGCGGCAACGAAGCGCATCACCTGGGCCATGTCGTGGATCGCCACCGTTTCGGTGATCTCGAAAATCATGCGGGAGGCGAGTTCCATGTTCTGGAAAACGAGCGCGAGCAGGTCGCTGCACGACTGCTCGATCGTGACCACGGAGATGTTCACGGCCACGCGTGCGGCCGGCTGCTGGCGAAGGAATGCGAACACATGCTCTACCACCGCAATGTCGATCAGATCGACGAAACCATACGCCTCGCCGACCTCGATCAGCTTCACGTGCCCTGGGCTCTGATCGTGCGCGCGGGCCAAAGCCTCGTGATGAGAAATAGCGCCTGTGGCGATCTCCACAATCGGCTGGAACACCGGCAATACGACTTTTCGCATCGGTCACACTCCTCTCGCCGGCGCGACGGCCGGCACACTATTAAAGGCCCTTGGCGGACCAGTCGACAGGGGACTCGATAGCGGCTTCCATCGGGTTCCTGATGATCCACACGGCGCGCTTGTACGCCGTGCGCGCCCAGCTGGCCGTGCGGCGGACCGCCGCCTGGTCGGCCGGGTCGACGCCTTCCCGCTTCGCCTGCGCGATCGCCATCACCATTTCCAGGTGGGCGTAGCTGCCGATCGTGCCGCCGAATGCCGCATGCAGGGGATCGAAGAGCGAGCGGTTGGCCCGCGCCAGGCTGTCGAACGTGCCCAGATCGACCGGACTTTCGTTCGACAGGACCAGCGTGTACTGCGTACCGTTCTCGTTCACATAGCCCACAGAAACCTCGCGCCCGTGTACCTGTACGAGCTGCGTCTGCACGATCTTGCGGCCGAGTCCGTTCAGATCAAACAGATCGTCGTCCAGCTCGACATAGTGACCGGTGGGCAGAGCCACCGCGGCGGCCACCAGCTCGGCAGGAAAGGAAAACTGGGTGGCAAGTTGATTACTCATGGCGACTCCAATAAAAGGTTAGATACCTTGTTATTATCCGTTATTATTTCGTATTGTCAATGCTTCGGAGAAACATTGTTGCCGTCTTCCAGACGGTCCAATTCGCGGCGAGCGGCGGCGAGAGTTTGGGCGTCGGATAGCACGGCGCTGGCAAACGGATCTGCCTCGATGCCGCGCATGCCGTCGTTGAGGGCGCGCTGCAGCTCCTTGGCCATCTTGGACGTGCTGTCCTTGCCGATCCGCCCCATCTTTTCCAGCGCGGCGTTGATGCTGTTCATGCCGGAGGCCACCTTCGATGCCAGATCGTGCATGTCCGGATCGGACGTGCGCAGCGCACGCGGACTGGTGATGAGGTGCGTTTCCGCCACATGCTTCCCGTGGGCGATATAGTCCTGCACCTGCTGCAGATGGCGGCGGATCTCCATCCGGTACCGGTTCTCGGCCGTCTCGAGGTACATCGGCAGACTGAACACATTCGCGCCGGTCCGGTTGCGGTATTCGCTGTTCAGCCGCTTGGCGAAGAAGTCCGTGCGCTCGGCGGCGGCCATCTGCGGCGACATGCCGGACGCCTTCTGCTTGGCCAGCAATTTCGCCAGGTCCTCGCGATAGATCTTCATGACGTCGCAGGCGATGTTCTCCTGCATCTGCACGAGGATGGCCCGGTCCAGGCTGTTGGGTACGGCATCTACGGCGCGCAGCGCCTCAATTACCAAAGGGGTAGTCATTGCTCAGTCCTATTCGATGTTTTCCGCGTGCTTGCACCCGGGGTAGCCCGTACAGCCCCGGAATTTCCCTTTTGGCCCTTGGCGCAGGACCATCGGCTTGCTGCATTTCGGGCAGTCCTTGCCGGCGGGTTCGGCTGGCTGCCGCGGTGCGCCGCCGCTCTCCGGGCGCTTCTTCGCGCCAGGCGGATCCGGAATGCGCAGCGGGCCCACACGGATCTTGTCGATGGTCTTGCGGATCCAGTCGGCCTGCATGGCCAGGAACCGGTCCACGGTGGCGCGGCCGCTCTCGATCTCGCGCATCGCCGTTTCCCACAAGGCAGTCATGTCCGGCCTGCCCAGTTCGGGAGGAATGGCCTCGATGAGCGCACGGCCCGCCGGCGTCGACACGATGAACGCCTCCTTCGACTTACGCTTACCGCCCTTGGCCGGCTCGACCCGGGTCAGCAGGCCGATCTCTTCCAGCTTGGGCACGAACGTGTGGCGCGTGGCCGGCGTTCCCAGACCGCATGCTCCTTCTTCGTCGCCACCCTTCTTATCGGCCAGCATCTTCATGAAGATGGCCTTGACCTTCTCGTCGGTGACGAACTTGTGCACGTTGATCATCGCCTCGAGCAGGGTGCCGTCCGTGAACGGATCGGGGGCCTGGGTCTTCTTGGGCTCGATCAGTAGGCCGTCGCAGGCCACGGTGTCCCCCAGCTTCATCGGCGGGAGAACGGTCTCGTCCGAGGCTTCGCCCTCTTCCTTCTCGACCGCGCCGTAGATGGTCTTCCAGCCCACGAATGTGGTCGTCGTACCGGAGGCCGCGAAATGCTGGCCACACACATCGACCAGAGCCTTGACCTCGCGGTAGCGGCGGTTTGGCATGAACTGGGCCAGGTAGCGGCGGCAGATCTCGTCGTAGAGGTGTCGTTCGATCGGCGACAGCGCCGACAGGTCGGCCGTTTGCCCCGTGGGGATGATCGCGTGGTGGGCCGTCACTTTGCTGTCGTCCCAGGCGCGCGATTTCCGGCCGAGATCGACCTGGTCAAGCACCTGTTGCGGGAAGCTGAGGTTCTGGGTGACAGCGGCGAACACCTGCGGGGCATCGGCCAGCTGGCCCACTGGCAGGAACTGGCAGTCGGAGCGGGGGTAGGTGGTGAGGCTGTGCTTTTCGTACAGCGATTGCAGCGCATTCAACACGCTGTCCGACTTGTAACCATACTTTTTCGAGGCCAGCACCTGCAGCTTGTCCACCGAGAACGGTAGCGGCGGCCCTTCCTGCTTCTCGCCATCCGAGTACTCGATGACCTTGCCGTTTTTCCCCTTGACCAAGAGGTTCAGCTGGTCCGCCACGCGACGGTCAAGCAGCCGCCCTTCGGCATCCAGGCCAGCCTGGCCCTGGTGCGGCTTCCATCGCCCGAGGAAGCCACCCTGCGCGACTTTCAGCTGCGCGACCAGGGCGAAGTAGTCCACCGGCTTGAAGTTCTCGATCTCCAGATCGCGCTGCACGATCAGCCCCAGGAGAGGCGTCTGCACCCGCCCGATTGACACATGGCTGCCCGCGTAGCCGCTTCCTTGCGCCTGCAGCGTGCACGCGCGGCTGTAATTCATACCGCACAGCCAGTCCGCACAGCTGCGCGCAAGCGCGGCGTCTTTCAGCCCCCGGAACTCGGCGTTGTCGCGCTCGTTCTTGAGGCCATTGAGGACCGAAGTCTCGTCGAAGCCGGAGATCAGCACCCGACGCACGGGCTTGCGGTTCCCCAGCTCCTCAAGGATCTCGTCGATCAACAGCTGGCCTTCCCGGTCCGGGTCGCCAGCGTTCACCACCACGGACGCCTTCCCGACGAACTGCTTGATGGTCTTGAACAGGCTGGCTTTCTCCGGATCCAGCCGTACAGACCAGCCTGGCCAGCCATCTTGGGCGGGCAGCAGAGGCAAATGGTCGAAGGTCCAGGGGAACCGGCCCTTGGTGTTCTTTTTTGCGCCTGGGAATTTCGAGGCGATGTAGAAGTCGGGCTCCTCCAGGCCGAAGATGTGGCCTGCCGCCCAGCATACAGCCCAGTCCCGGCCGGCAACGTATTCACGGCCGGCGTCCACCTTCGGCGACTGCTTCATGAGCTGGGCCGCAATTGCTTTGCCCAATTTGGGCTTTTCGGCTACATAAACTTTCATTGTGTTATCTCATCCGGGTATGGCCACTTTTTGCCTGCGAACGCGAGGCAGATCGCGACGGGTTCGTTACAACTCTGCTATGATTCCGCATCGCCATAACACGAGGAGAGTCCTGATGGATATTGAAGAAAAAGACATCGTCCGCGCCGCCAAAACTTTCGCTAAGGAAAAGAATGGCGGGCTTTCCTACCGCATCCGGCAGCGCCTTGACGCCGTCAAGCCAGGTCTTGCCGTGCTGGTCAACGAACGCCTGAACATGACCGACATCCAGGAGTTCATCCGCGTGCACACCGGCATGAAGATCGGGCTGAAGATCGTCCAACAATACTGCCGAGAAACCTTCAACTACCCCCCGAGCAAGCAATAAACTGCGGGACGCGACAGGAAGCATCATTCGGATGCCTCCTCGCCCAGCAAGCGCATCCCCATCACCGCACCCAGCAGCGTCTCCAACAGCGTCTGATCAGGCCCCAGCAACTCACCGCTGGCGGCGTCGAAGGCAGCCGCCAACAGCGGCGCGCGAGCGCGGCCCGCTTCCCCCGCCTGCCATTCGCTGACCGTGACGACGACCTGGTCGCCGCTGTCCGCCTCGCGGTACTCGACGTCGGCGTCCGCGCCGGCCATGTCGCCAGGGTTGACGTACGCGTAGCGGACATACGGCCGCGCCTTTCCGAATGTGTCGGGAAGGGCAACTGCGGCAGCAAATCGTTGTAAAGCGTTCATCATTTCATCCTATTGACGGGCCATCGCCATTCTACTCTCGTTGCCTTTTGTAAAGCAACTTTCATTAGTATATACCGAGGCATTAAGTTGGTTAATTGCTTCTCGATACGAGGGATCGACGTACATGGACAGGCCTTTCCTATAGAGAATGGAGGTTGCCTTTTCCACATTGTTTAGCGGAAATTTAGCCGTCATGCCGGCGCGCGACCCTGCGAATGGCCCTGTCACCTTGACCAGGTCCTCGTCCGTGAAATACCGCCCCCCGTTCGCCTTCGTACCCGGCACTTCCAGGATGGCTTGGCCGTCCTGCGTCCATAGCATGACGTCCCGATCGCGCGCGCCCTTCGCGTCCGGGGACGACGACAAGGCGATGCCATCGAAGCGCGCGAGGATCTCGCGGCACATCGCCGGCGTCTCGACACGCACCGCCAGGCTTTGCAAATGCTTCATCTCCACGCCCCGGGCCAGCAGCACGCCGCGGTGGCGGTTGCCCTCGCCATCGCTGTAGATCACACTGCTGCCCAGCGCATTGGTCGCGGCGATCTGGGCCGCCTTGAACAGGTTACCGTCCAAGATGAGGCGGCGCACGACGACGGTGCCCTCCGGTGCGGCGTCGAATTTCGTCATCAGGTCCTGCTGCATCGCGCTCTTCGGCATGATCCGGAACTGGGCGTCGGCCTGAAGGCTATACAGGGTCCGCTCGACCATGCCCTGCTTGCCCGGCACCGCGAACGCGAGCTCGTAGGCTCCCAGCAGATGGATGTGCTTCGGGTTGTCCGGCACGATCACGCGGGTAACGATGCCGAAGTCCGTCTCCTCCTCGTCATTGGTGAAACGCGCCACCGCGCCCACGTGGAGCCCGTCTAGCACCGTGTCCAGCACCTGCAGGCGCGCCAACATCTTCTGCACCGCGTTGGCCCGTTTCGAAGCCAGGGCCTCGTCGATCGACTGGTATTCCTTGCCCAGCACGGTTTTCAGAAACTGGCTGCGGTTCGACGCGAGGTACCCTTTCAGGGCGAGGAAAAACTCCTGGTTGTCGCGCCCCTCGTGGTTGATTGGGAAACGCTTGACGGCGTCGGCCGCCAGGCGCACGCGATCGCGCACTTCAGCGCTGCGCATGGGGTTGATCTTGACTTCGTATTCAATGGTTTTGACGTAGACCGGCTGGTTAAACGCCGAATCCGAATACGGGTTGCCGGTCTCGTAGATCTCACGGCTCACCTCGCGGGCCCGGACATCCATCTCCCGCGACTTCAGCGGGTTGGTGCCCTTGGCGTCCAGCTCCTTGATCACGCGCAGGTACTCGTTGGTCAGCGCGTCGTAGATCTGCTCCTGCTCGGCAACCCGGAGCATGATCAAGCGGCTGGTCAGCTTGTTGATGAAGTAGGACTCCGCGCGCTCGTCGTCGTTGTCCATGTCGATGTCGAGCCGGCGCGCGATGGCAGGGTTCGCCTCAAGGTAGCGGTAGGCCACTTCGTCACCGATCGCGTTGATGAAGTCCGGAACATCCCTGTTCAAGGCGGCGTTGTCCTGGTTCGCCGTGGTGTTCGCCGAGAGCCGGCGCAGCTTGGCGTTTTGCATCGCGATCGGACGGGCCTCGCCGATCAAGCCTGACGACAGCGTTTCGATCTCGGGAGCCGAGGTCTGCCCCTTGCGGTTGACGCGCCCGAAGAATTGCACGCGCACGTTCACGTCGGGAGCGTCCTGCAGCTCGATCATCACGCGCTGCCGCTGGTCCGGGAATTTCTCGCCGGCGTGCAGGCTGATCCCGGTGCTGCCGGCGCGCGTGAGCAGCAGCGCATCCGAATTGCCAGTCACGAAGTCCTTCACGATCTGGGCCTTTGGGCGCTCCGCCATCGGCGTGGCGAACACGTGCCCGTCCCGTTCGACGATCTGCAGCTTCCGGCCGGACAGCTCATCGCAGACGAAGCCGGCCGCCGTGATGCGGCGGCGGATATCGTCCAGCGGCGAGACCGGCAGATCCGGGAACTCGCTGACCAGGTGGTGGATCAGCGCGACCGTTTCCATGGCCTCGTTCGAGGTGATCGGGGTCTTGACGACCTCGCCGTAGCGGCTCGTCTCGCAATAGTAGGTCAGCCGGTCGAGCATGCGGTACAGCACGTCGCGGAACGTCATCTCCTCGGCGAGCTCCACCTCGCCATGCAGCAGGCCCGACAGGCTACCGGCGTCGACCTCGGCCAGCTCGTTGCTGTCCGCGATGTCGACGTCGTTGCGCGCCACCAGATCCTTGAGCAGCGACTCCATCGTGTTGTTCAGCACGATGACGGGCTTCTTGCCCTCCTCCAGGGCCCGGATCGACCGTTCCGTCGCCAGGTCGACCTTCAACGCCATCATGAACTGCCGATAGATGGCAAACAGGCGCGAGCCGAAGTTGACGTTCATCGCCCCCATCCGGTTGCCCTTACGCTCGTGCTCCGGGATTTTTTCGAGCAGCTTCTTGATCTCCTTGTTGCGCGCATTGACCAGCTGGTTGATGTCGCCCGCCAGGTAGTTCATGTATTCGAGGATCTCCGCCAGCTGGTCGGAAAGGGCACGGTTACGCTCCTCGCGGTCGCTGTCGGTGACCGTGCGGAACGTCAGGTTGCTGAGGTCGTGCTCGCGCCGGACGAAGACGCCGTCGCGGGCCAGCATGCCGGACAGTACTTCCTGAAGCACCTCGCCACCGGTGGCAAGGGTTTCCGGCAGCGCGCCCATGTCGACCGTCGGCGGGAAAAGCTGGGAATACAGCATCACGTTTTTGCCGTCCTTCATCGACGTCGCCGACGAATACACCACATACTCGGCCTGGTCGATCGCGATGCCGATGTTGTGCCCGGTGTTCGACTCGCCGGCGGCGTTGTGGGCCTCGTCGATCAGCAGAGCCTTGCCGCTGGCGATGTCGCCGATCCAGCGCGCCTTCGCCGACGAGCTGCGGTCGCGGTTGAACTGGGAATACGTGCCCAGGACCATGTTGTAGGACGGATCGAGCGCGCCGTTGCGCAGCGCCGTGTCCATGACTGCGCGCGGCGTCGGCGGCACCAGTTTCGCTCCACTGATCGGATCGTAGATCGCGACGCCCTCGTTGACGATGAGCGGCGTGAACAGGTTGTCCGATCCGATGTCACGCACGTCGCGCCAGAAGTCGGTGAACAGGGTCGGCGTCTCGGTCAGGAAGATCACCGGTGTGCTGTTGAGCGCGGAAAACCGCGCCAGAGCGGCCATTACGCGGCCCTTCCCCAACCCGGTCTGGTCCGCCTCGAGGAAGCCGCGGCCCTTGCGCACTGAGTGAATGGCCAGGGCGACGGCGTCGACCTGTTCCGGAGCCAGGTAGCCGGCCATCTCGTCCACCGTCCAACCCAGTTCGCCGGCGACAAACTCGTCGATGTCGCCGCTCTCCTCGACCACGCCGGCGAGCGCGACCCGGGTCGGTGTCGCCAGGTTCCGTGGAATCATGGCCGTGGCGTCGCTGACGCCACTGAATGCCGAGTATGGCGACTGGTAGGAGTTCTCCTCCTGCTCGCTGACGTTCGGCTCGTTCGTGGCTTTGTCGGCCGCCCTGGCACCGCTATCGACCTCCGCCAGCTCGTTGTCGGCGGGCGCAGGCGTTGGCGCGGCCGGCTCCGGCACGGCCGGCGCAATCGCGGGCTGTGGCGCGTACAGCGCCTGCATGCGGCTGGACCATTCGAACAGCTCGTCATGGTCCCGGATGACGGGCAGGTAGTCCGGCACCTGTGGCCCGCCCGGGCCGCGCTTGCCGACGACCACAATGCGGATCGGGAACGAAGCGCCCTGCTTGGCGAACATGCCCCCGTCCACCTCCACCACGTCGACGTGGTAGTGGTCCGCCAACCAGTTGAACAGCGTGCGGGATCCTCCCGCCACCTGGCCGGCCTTTGAATCGATGTAGCTGTCCGCACCGATGATGTAGACGCCCAGGCCGTTGTCGGTGCGCGCCATGAGCGATCGCACCAGGATGAGGTGGTCGATGCGGTTCACCTTCAGGCCCTGCAGCATGCGCGGGGCCTGCAGACCGCCGAACGGGGGATTCGAGACGACCAGGTCGAACGGGCGGCCTTCGTTCAGGTCGCGGAAGTCGACGCTGGTGGCGTCGCGCAGGTGCAGCCTGGCGTCCTTGCGGTCGCGTCGGACGTTGGCCAGCCGCTTCTCGTCCAGGTCGCAGCCGGTCACGAATGCGTCCGGCATCCCGCTGACCAGTGAACCGTTGCCGATCGTCGGTTCCAGCACGGCGCGGCCGGTGGTCGGGCCGACGATCCGCTGGACCACGACGCTCATCGGCAGGGGCGTCGAGTACTGCTGCAGCCGCACCGAGTCCGACGTGCGCGCGCTCATCGGCGGCTGGCCCTCCTCGAGCTTGATCGCCAGGTTGTACGCCGCGCGCCCGAGCGGGCCGGCGTAACGGCGCAGGTGGCGCACCAGCGCGGCCTCGACGGCTTCCTGCGTGTCACGCAACACGGGCGATGTCATGACCTCGTCGTCGCGCACACCGGTGATCACACAGGTGAAGCGCTTCAGATCGTCGAATCGGAACACCTTGCCGCCGGCGATCTCGCGCACGAAGCCGTCGGCGCACAGTGCCAGATCCTCCGGAGTCGAGGCGTAGAGGAACGTCGCCCCGGACCGTGCCTCCGCCTCGCGGATGATGTTCTTCTGGACGTCGCTGATGAAACGGCCGTCCTCGCCCTGGTAGACCAGCTGGCCGAGGTGATTCAGGCCCAGCGGGACCGCGGCCATCACGGCGTTGTTAACGGCCACCACCGGCGGAACCGGCCTGTCCACGTCGGCGTCGGCCGGACCGGCCGCAGGCCGGCCTGGCGTGATGCGCGTGACCTGGTTCATCGGCATTTTCACCGGCGCGGCGTTCGGGAACACGCGCCGGATCGCCGCCAGGGTGAAGCGCAGGTCGTCGCGCACGAAGAAGCCCGAGCGGCTCCGGTAAAAGCCGATCTCGCCCAGCGCGGCCACCATCGCCGCCGGCAACTCGTCGCCGGCGACCAGTACCAGACGTTTCGTGCCTGACGGGAACCGGACCGCGACAAGGCGCGTTGCGGGATCGCTGTCGTTCAGTTGGACCCAGCTGACCAGCTGCTGGCGATCGACGGTTGCATTGTTCACTTCTGCTGCCATAACATCCTCTTCAGTTCTCGTTTCGTATCTCCGCCATCAAATGGCGAACATGTTCATCTGAACATCCTCTTGCTCGTCTTCCTCGCGCTCCAGGTCGGCCTTGCCGACCAGCTTCTGCGCCTTCAGGTGCAGCAGTTCGGCGTAGCGGTCCCGCACCTCGTCGCCGGTCGTGTACCCGATCGACAGTCCGACGATTTCGGCGACGTCCCGCCGCACCATGGCCAACAGCCGCGCCTCCTCCGCGCTCGGCATGTGCGTTGGCCAGCCTTTGGAATACAGCAGGTGGTCAGGGATCTTTGCTTCGATCTGCTGCCGCTGCGCGGCTGCGCGCTTCGCGACCTCGACCATTCGCTTGAGTTCGTCGGGAAGGAGGCTGGGCGCGGTGTCGGCCAGCCAGCGGTGCCCCTGGAAGGCGAAGGTCGACCGCACCTCCAGCCCGACTATCTCGTGCAGGATTGCCTGGTTGTCGGCACAGCCTGCGGAGGCCACCAGGTCGCCTTCGGAGCTCATGATGCAGAACGCGCACGAGACCCGTGACATGTTGTACTTGGTATAGGCCTCGTGCAGCTCCAGGCCGGCCGCGTCGATCGACGTGAGGACGTCGCCCAGCTTCCACTCGATGATCGGGTTCCAGTTGTGGCCCACGTTTCCGCGCCGAGTCAGCTTCGGCTCGGCGGCCGAGACCGGCATCTTCGATCTGGGGGCGCTCTCCTCCCGACGGATGCCGGAGACGTTCACGATGTCCCTGTCCGGATATCGCTTTTTCAGCGCGCTGGTGATCACAGCGACCTTCAGCTCGCTCGTGCAGAAGCGCATCGAGGGAGTGCTCCAAGGAAGGATTAGCTTGACGCACGCGAGATCGCGGTAGCGCGCGACGTTGTTGTCCCAACGCACGTTCCACCTGTCCATCATGTCGCCCGCCTGCCGACGGACGGTGAACAGCTCCCAGCCGAGACACGCGGCCAGGCGCTCGCACACGGGCAGGCTTTGCCGCCACTCGACCCGGCCGAGGTCCGAATGGACGAGCAGCTTGGGCCCGGTATGGCCGATGCTCTTGAGGTATTCGGCCGTTGCGATCGCGGCGGCCTGCGAATCCTTGCCGCCGCTGACGCCGACGGCGACGACAGCGTCGCGTCGCAACATGTCGCTGACCTGGTCAGTGATCGCGACCGGAGGCAGCGGGGTGTGGCCGGGCGGTCGGCGCGCGCCCAGCGGCGCTACCGGATTGAGGAAGCGGATGATTTCCATGGGTGATCTGCACTGGCTGAAATAGCGGACAAAAAAACAGCCGCGCGAGGCGGCTGTGGAACTGCGCGACGCGGCACGAACGGAACGTTACGGGCGCGGACCGGCCGCCTGGTCGTGATCTTCGACCAGGGTCGCGTCGAACTGCTCTTCCAGGGCCGCGAAGTCGGGGGCCGGGCCCGCCGCGTCGACGGGTTGAACCGGCGGCGTCGCCTGCGCGTTCGGGGCGATGTGCGGGGTGTTGAACTCGTGCGCCAGGAAGGTGCCCGGATCGTCGGCCAGGATGTTGAAAGGCGAGAAGCCGTCGATCGTGTCGTTGCGGGCAATGCCCGGCAGGATGACCTTGGCGAAGCGGTTGCCGTCCGCGCCGAAGATCATCTGGTAGCGCTGCGTCTTGCCGTCCTTGACATCGTTGATCAGCTTGTAGGCCGCGTTGTCGTCCTTGTTCGGATCGCCAGCGTAGGTCATGCGGTAGCCCGGGATCGCTTCCATCTTGATGCTGCCGTCGCCCAGGCCGTTGAACAGGTCCTGGTTCGGCACGCCCTTGAAGATGTTGTTCTTGAACATGTCTTCCAGGGTCTTCTGCACGTCCGGCACGTACTGGTCGCCTTCCTTCTTGAAGCCTACGTACACCGCGCGGGTGAACACGTCTTCGCCGTCGGTCACGCGCAGCAGGGCCAGCGCTTTCGTGCCGCGGGCCAGCTGCGTACCCAGCGCCGCTTCCAGGCCGGCGCGGTCTTCGACGATCACCGCTTCCTGCGGTTCGACGGTGTCGATGACCACGGTCGGCTTGTCGGTGGACGACAGCTGCTTGAGCTTGTCCACGGCCCACTCGTACGTGAATTCCTTGTCGAACGTGCCGTGCTCGTTCTTGACCTTGGCGGTGATGTTGTGGGCGTTCACTGGCAGGGTGATGCGCTCCGGCTCGCCCGGTTTCATGTCGGGGTTCTTGAACGAGATGCGCGGAGCGGTGGCCAGCACGTTCTCGATGAACGAACGGTTCTCGTGGTCGGCGTTGCGGGACGAGGCCAGGGTGTTGAGCCAGCGGGCGCTCAGCTGGCGGCGCTCGCCGTCCATTTCTTCCGTGATGTAGCAGCCTTCCAGAGTCAGGAAGGTGCCGGCAGCGGCGTCCGGGGTTTTCAGCGCGCCCTTGCCGTTACCCTTCAGGAAATTGGTGATGGAACGCGACGCGTTGTCTCCGCGGAACACCACGGACACGGTCTCGTCCTGCTTGAGCTTCGGATTCGAGTTCAGGACCTTGCCGGTCAGCTTCATGCTGCCGTCCGGGGTTTCCTCGGCGGTGGCCAGCTGGAAGACAGCGCCGAAAGCGTTGTATTTCTGGTCGCCGCCGGCGGTCTTCGATTTCTCCTGCAGTTTCTTCAGAAGGGACATTGCAAAACTCCTTAACGTTGATGGGTTTACTGCTTTCGGTACTGCTCGGTTGACACTGGTAGGGCGCGACGGGCTACGCCAGCTTCAGGCGCGGTTCCTGTTCATGCCCGTGTTCGCTCACATGCTCCTGATACGCCAGCAACGACTCGCACAGCTGCAGGGCCTTCTGGGCGCGCGTGGCGGCGACGTACTGGATGTTCACTTCTTCGATGTCCTGGTCGCTGGCCTCGGCGATGTCAAACGCCTTGCCGTCCTCGTCGATCAGCTCCGCGAAGTCGCCGGCCAACTGCACGTTCGGGAACTCCAGGCCCTTCGACTTGTGTCCCGTGGTCAGGACGATCCGCTTCACGCTCGTGGCGGCTTCGTCGCCCGCCACGACGGGCGGCAGCGCCTTTTTCTCGATCTGCTCGATCAGGCGCGGAATGTCGTTCAAGTACTTGTTGACCAGCTTGCAACGCGCCTTGATCTCGCGGTCGTTGATCGCCTCGGCATACTCGACCAGCTCGTCGAATCCGGCGAACGAGCGGATGAAGGGATCCTTTACCTGGTTGCCGGCGCTCAGGTTGTAGACGTCCAGGATCTGGTCGAAGCGGTAGCCCTTCATTTCGCCGACGAACGAGAACGCTTGGCCATCGGTTAGCGCCTGTACGGCGCGGTTGAACAGCGCCGAGTTGCCGCGGCTGATGAAGGCATAGCCCTCTTCCGCCGACACCTGGCGCACGCGGCTTTCCGGGCCGAGCCCGCGCAGCCGCATCTTGTCGCCCTTCGCCGCCAGCAGCATGTTTGCGACGTCGGCGACGGCCTGGCCGAAGCGGAAGGACCCGGTGAGGTAATGGTGTTCGTCGGCCTGGATCGACTCCATGGCATTGGTCGCGCCGCGGAAGCCGTAGATCGCCTGGTGGCGATCCCCGACGTAAACCTTGCGGGCGTTCTGCGCGTCCACGATGGCCTGGGTCACCGGGTTGGTGTCCTGCGCCTCGTCGAAGAGGATGATGCCGTACGGCAGGCGGCGGCCCGACAGCTGGTACAGCTTCAGGTAGCCGTCATGCAGCATCGGGACTTCGGACTTCAGGTCCTGCATCAGCTTCCAGATCTGCTCCGCGTCGGCGGCGATTTGCTTTTCGTTGAAGTACTTGGTCTCAACCGGCGCGCTGCCGATCGACACGTGCTTCAGGCCCAGGGCCGTGTCGGCCGACACCAGGAAATTCTTGACGGTCTCGATGACGCGGCCGCCGTACAGGTTGTGCGCCGACTGCGGAATGTCGTTGGTCGACCTGGTGATGAAACGCTGGATATGGAAGGGCTTGATGTCGCCCTGCAGTTTGTTCGGTACATTGCCGTATTCGCGCCCGCATTGGCCATATGCGATCGAGTGAGCCGTCTTTGCGGTCGTGTTCGATGGGAACTTGGAGGCGGCTTCCAGCTGGATCGACTTGTTGAAGGCGATATAGAGGATGCGCTCGTCGCGGTTCGACTCCGCGAACGCCTTCAACGTGGAGGTCTTGCCAGTGCCGGCACCGGCGGTAACCTTGATGATGCGGGCATCGCTGTCGCAGACGGCCAGCTGCTCCCCAGTCAGTTTCATCGCGCTCATTTTTGACTTTCGTTAGTCTATCTTGACGCGATATTACTAAGAAAAAGTCAGCGAGGCAACATGCAGCCCAAAAAAAAGCGCCTCTCAAGGCGCTTTATTGATGGGATATGACAACAAACACAAAGAGTTATCCTATAACGATAGTCAATCACCAACCCGGTGGATAGGCGGGATGCGTGACCCAAACCGACAACATCGACGGCGCATCTGGAGAGACCGACCAGGCATAGATGCCGCGGCCCCGGAAGTAGTACACCGGATGCCCGTCCAGCTGCCCGATCATGTCGGCCGACTCGCCCCATGCGTTCAGCAGCTCCGACATCGGCATCCCGTCCTCGCTCATTGCGGCATCGATCAGCTCCTCCGGTCCCGCATCGGTGGTGGCAGGCAGCGCCGGTTGCGGCCCAGGACGGCCCGCCAGAGCCCGCAGGCGTGTCCACTCCTCCGCCGGCAACTTCCCGCCCAAGTGGGACCGGACGATCTGCTTGAAGGCATCGTAGTGTCGGGTCAAGCCGGGCCCAGAGCGCTGCCCAGCCTGCCAGGAAGGCAGATGATTCTTACACTCGCTGCAGACGCCAGCGGCGGCGGCGTAATCGACCTCCAGCCACCAGCAACCACCTTCGCAGGCATGCAGATCGTGGCAACCGCAGCCAATGCAGTGCGCCACGCCGGCGTGCGTCACGGCCGTCACGCTGCGGCTCCCGGCGACACGATTTTGATGTTGGTGTTTGCCTGCATACCTTGCACATCCTCACCAGGAACAGCCTTGAAGGCTTCGAGATCACTGCCGGCAAAGACGAGGGATGGCCCCAGACGCAAGACTGGATGCGCGTCCAACGCCGCCTGCAGCACCGTGTCTAGGTGCGCACGCTGCTCGGCGGTGACGCCATCCTTGATCAGGCCGACGTCGATGGCTGCCTGCATGGCAGCGTTACCCATGGCTGTCGTGAGTTTCATATCTATTCGTCCTCCATAGCGTCGATTTGCGCGTACAACCCGTCGATCTCGGCCTGCATCGCCCGGTTCTCTTCGTCGTTTGCGTCCATCTCGTCCGACAGAATTCGCACGCGCTCCAGCAGCTGCGCTTTGGTCGCAGGGGCCGGTGCACCCGAGGCCTCCCGCGTCGCTTCGACCTGCACGGCGCTGGCATCCGCCTCGAGCAACAGCTCGAAATGCTGTAGCAGGCGCTCCGCGGTCGCGTGCTCGTCGGGGCCGACGGGGTTGCCCTTCACCAGTTTCATTCCTTCGCACAGGATACGGATCTGTCTATCCGTCAAATGCAGCGCTCTCGTCGCTTCGCTCATCGTTGGCCTTTCATCGCAGGATGGAGATCGCGGGCTTCGCGAAGCAGGCACGCCACATCGTTCGGCAACGCCGCTTCGTCCAGCTGAGACACGGCAGCGAGCCGTGCCGAGATCGACCACGCATGCTCGTGGTCGACGTCGTATTCCAGGTTGCGACGTCCGCTTGACCGCGAGCCCCATTTGAGGGCCGCCGCCAGGAGAAGGAGGAATTCGAGACCGAACAGGGCGAACGTGCCCTTGTAGAATTGGTACCCGATGTGCACGGCCCGGTTCATCAGCTCCGGATCCGCGCCGTTGCCGCCGCCCAGCATGCGACCGGTCTCGGCCCAAGCGATCGTGTTCATGTTAAAGGCGTATACCGTCACGAAAATATGAATCGGCACGAGCACTAAAAGCAGAATTAGGTATAGCTTAATTCGCTTTTCCATCACGATTCTCGCTTTTAAGATTCGTCGAAGATTTGATTACATACTGGGTTTTCACAATTTCTATTAGATTTTCCCGTACACGAAACGACGTTTCAATTTCCGTTACTAAGGCAGATACGTGCCCAGCAAGCGAATCGCAAGCTTCAACTTCAAGAGTCGAGGCGTCTGATCTCTCATCCACTACAGACTGGATACACGCTACAGTGTCGTCTCTTATTGCTTTAACAGCACTATCTTTTATTCGCCTCAATTCATCCAATACTTCATCATATAAATTGATAGCGAATGAAGTATCAGGCTTCGTTGACTCAGCGCGTGCACTCGACATGGCTGGAAGGCTAGAGAACAAAATGTTCATGTTTTTCCCAGATACAGCTAGCCTTCGTTGTACTTCTTCTTCATGTCCTTCAGCAAGAAGTAAATCGTGTGCGAATTCGACAGCAAGTAAACAAAATCTTTCTAACAAAACCCGCTGTGTTTTATTAAGATTAAAGGAACCCGCTTGAATAAGATTGAGCGTCTCATTCAAGTCGTCAAAGATTTCGTTGCACCATAACGTGCTCCTCTTTCTAGCGTCTTCCACTATCGGAAGCAATCGCGCATTTTTCATCTGATTTCTACGTTACAAATCTGATTACGCTGCGCGCCGGCCCGCACCGCCCACCAGCAGGAACAGCTGGCCACCGCCATCGATATCGATACCGGATTCCTCTTCCTCGCCTGGCACGTCGTTCGATGCGCCGCCGAAGGTCGCCACCATCCAGGCCGACACGTCCGCAGGGGTTACTCCAAATTCCCTCGCCATCAACGAGACGTCCCCCCACCCCGTTCCGGCCTCCTTCTGGTGGAAGATGCGGTCAAATTCGTGCGTGGTGAGATCGCGCTCCATCAGATGCGTCCACAGGCCACCATGTGTCGTGATCGCGTGATGGTCGTTGTCGTCGCGCCATGCCGCTCCTTTGATCACGTCAGGGCTGATGCGGGCGCGCTTGAACAGGCCGCGCTGGACCGTGATGACAACGCGTACTCCTGCGCCCATCACGAGAAATTGAGACTGGCGGCGGAACATGCTGCGGCCGCCCTTGTGCGGCACCACCTCCGTGATCATGGAACCGGCCATGAGCTTAGACAGCGCGCTGAGCGCCCGGTAGGCCTTCTTGCTGCTGCCGAACGTGCGGTCGTTGATCGTCCAAAAATGCACGCGATCGGGATCGAGCGAGATGGTTTTGTCCACCTTCAGTCCCAGCAACGTTAGCAGATTGATGATGGATTGCGGCCGCAAATTTTCCTTCTTGCCGGCGAGCCAGGATCTCAGGTTCCGGACCGGCAGATTGCCGACGCGTGCCATGAATTCGACATCCAAATTGAGCAGTCCGGCGACCAACATCACCAGTTCGCTAGCCTTCAGACGTTTTGCGGGAACCATATGCTTTTCCTTCGATTTTTGACACAACACACAACATCATCACTGCCTGCAAGGCAGACCCAAATTACCCCATTAGGGATAACAAATGCTCCTTGACGACCAACTCATCCTTCGACATCCAAAGAGTCTGCATCTGAGCGCTCCCCATCCGATCCAGCGTTATCACACTTACCTTATCGGCCAAACCACACAACCCTTCCTTCAGCATCCCAACCAGATCTCTCGACGACTCGTTCTCGCCCTTCGCTTCCAACTGAGCAAAAACCAGGATTCCATCAACCACCCTGGCAACCACAAAGGCAAACTTGCTGCCCAAATCGAGAATCAGGCACCGGTCGAACTGGTTCAGCGAGAGCAGCCCGCACATTGCCGGCACCATCGCGCCGTCAGCTTCCCAACGATGGACACCCTGGGTCAGCATGCCGTCGGGAAGAACACCAAGTTCGAACAGGACCGCGCGAATCTTGTTCGGCGAAATGTTGCGGGTCTGCCCCTTCGATGTCACGAAGGCCGACAGGTTGCTCCGCTGCGTGGCATGGGCCACGGCCAGGCTCTGCAGCGTCACCTTTCTCGCTTCTCGCAAGAATCCGAGCCAGGTCGCTTGGCGTGCGTAATCTTCCAATTCAGTGTTGACTTTCATTTGCCTATGTTAGCATTGATATTACTGAGATGCCATTGATATTTGGCGTTCCTGTTGGTTCTGGAGCATATCTCAATACCAAATAATACGCAATTATGATGAGACTAACGATCGAGCTGGTTCCGACCACCTGCTGGTATAGCAACGTCCGTTCCAACGTTTCCGGGGCCACATGGGATCGCCTGCAGGCAGAGGTGTTCAAGGCGGCCGGATACTGCTGTGAGATCTGCGCAGCCCGCGGCGAGACCCACCCCGTTGAGTGCCATGAAGTGTGGCAATACGACGACCACAAGCTGGTGCAGCGACTCGACCGGATGGTGTCGTTGTGCCCGCGGTGCCATGAGGTGAAGCATGTCGGCCACGCATTGAAGGAAGGACGCGGCAAGCAAGTAGTCGGCTGGCTAGCGTCCGTGAACGGCATCCAGCCCGCCCAGGCGTTGGCGTATGTGCAGCACGCCTTCAAGATCCACGAGGTGCGCTCGATGTTCGAATGGAATCTTGACCTGCGGGTTCTGCAGGACCGCTACCGCGTCGCGCTCGACCGCCAGGGGATCGAGTACGGGATCAACCAGTGAGTCAGTGCACCTGGGCCGGCACGATCACGCCCGAGCCGTCTGCAACGCGGTTCAGCCTTGCAACCTGCTCCGGCTGTCCAGGCAAGCGCATACACAGGTGTTGCGAACCGTCCTGCCAGTAGAAACGCAGCTCGGCCCCTTCGGGCAAGGTTGCCAGGATCGTTTTGATAGCATTTGCGACTTCAGGCATCATGCTTTTTCTGTCCGGCGTCTGCGATTGACATTACGCTCTCGTCTCAAAACCAAACCGAGACCGAAGATGATCATAGCCAGGCCGAAAAGTGCGAGAGAATTCAGCCATATTTCTGTTCGACGAAAGGCTTCGTATGCCACTTGATCCGCCGGCATGAAAAAAAACCGTTGGCCCGTTGGTGCCAGAAGCAGCGCAACAACAATAGCTGCGCCACCAAACAGGATACAAAACAATGGAATCTTGAAGGCAGTTCTCATCTCATTTCCTTTCAATATTTTACGCTTGCCGACGGCCCCCCAAGAGATCAGCTTGGGCACGGCCTGGTCCCGTACTCACTGCCGGCCGCCGCTGGCATAGTTGGCGAACTTGCTGTATTCGCCCATCCATGAGAGGCGCACAGTGCCGATCGGGCCCGCCCTCTGCTTGCCGATGATGACCTCGGCCGTGCCCCTGTCTTCCGAGTCGGGGTTGTACACCTCGTCGCGGTACAGAAAGAGGATCACGTCGGCGTCCTGCTCGATCGCGCCGGACTCGCGCAGATCGGACATGATCGGACGTTTGTTCGGCCGGCTTTCGAGCGA